>Ga0307507_10005310_pt1 | contig 21323 bp, 6 predicted proteins | sample 7_EM_MG_FD_207223 | JGI IMG/M metagenome (GOLD analysis project Ga0307507, IMG submission 207223) | Populus trichocarpa ectomycorrhiza microbial communities from riparian zone in the Pacific Northwest, United States - 7_EM | ecosystem: Host-associated > Plants > Roots > Unclassified | place... | reverse complement strand
CTGGTGGAAAACGGTGGATCTTGGCAGACGTGGATTATGGTAGACGCGAGTTACGTGACTTGAGGACCGCATAAAATATCAAGCGGCGCTGCTATTCTTCTCCTTCCTTTCTCTAGCTTTGGATCCTCGTTTATAGACAATCCAATTATATAGGCTTGCATGCGACCCTCTTGCCGTGCTCGTGCCTTAATTAACTGAGTCGCTAATATTATCCAAAGCTTATCTACTCTTCTTCCTGAGAAGGAACTTAAATATATCTATCTATAAGACCATGAATAGGATAAGGACACAGAATAGGACCCTAAGGACATTACTAGGACCATAAGGACAGGACAGACCCCTAAGAACCAAAAGAACATAAATAGAACGCGAAACCTAAGAATAGGATACGCATGGACTAGAACCCCTAGAAAATAAACAAACACTAAAAATTACCTAATACCCCTACTACTATGCCAAGAAATACAGCAGCCGGCAAAGCTGTTGTAGGACCTGTAAATACCTCTAATAGTAAAATAGTCGCCGTCTTAACCCCCTAGGAAGAGCTCATAGCAGCTAATACCGAAATTAAATGGCTTTAAGAGCTGCTTAAAACCAGAGACACCCCTATACCTAGTAAGGAGTTATTAGACACCCAGAGACTTATTATAGTCCTTAAGACCCTAGTCTAATGTATAGCATTAGCATTATTGCGGTCTATAAAGGTTGTGGACCCCCTATTACTTACAGATGGAACTAACCCTATATTTAACAATTAGAAGCTTTAACTGCAAGAAAAGCTTAAAGTTAATACAGATTACTTCCCTACTACCTAAGCTAAAATGGCCTATGTCTTCGGCCGTACTAGCGGGGATGTATAGACGCATCTACGTCCGCAATACGCCTAGGACTTGGCAGACCCCTTCCTCTCTAAAGAAGAGATAGTTAACTACCTGTCTTCCATTTATAAGGACCCCTTTAAGACATAGAACGCCCACCTTGATTATAAAGCTCTTAATATAAAGACAATGGAGACCTTTTTAGCCTTTTAGACCTGCTTCTTATACCTAGCTAGCTAAGCCTAAATTCCCTATAAAGACCGAATGCTAGACCTCTTTGACAAGCTTACCCTAGACCTATAGCACGCCGTACTGCTAGTTTTTACTACTATATAGACGCTAAAGGTACTTATGGACTACTGCCTAGCTATTAACTAAGGCCTCTATTAAATTAAGGCATGATCTAAGCGGTATAAAGCTAGAAACTCTCTAAACCAGACTATAAGTACTTTATAAATGGCCTATAACACCCTAGTATAATCTATAACTCCTATAGCACTAGCCGTATAGCCTGCTGTTAATTTAGCAGCTAGCCATACAGCTAGTCCTACTGCGGGTCTGGCGCATACTTAGCCTATATATAACGACCCCTATAAATAGGCCCTTAGTAATTAAGGAGCTTACTTCTTATACAGCTAGAAAGACCACTTTATAAAGGATTACTAGATAAAGGCAAAAATAGGTAAGGTTCTGTTAATTTAGGAAAATAGTATAGAGTTAGAAAAAGAGGAACCCTAAAGGAAGACTTCTCTCTAGGGTTAAAAGGGATTAATATGTTATATATTAATTTAGGTTGGCTAGTTAGTGGAATAAGCTATACTATCCTTTATACCTTATTCCGTAATAGATATTAAGTTTTAACCTCTGCTTTGGCTAACTCTAGAGTAAATGCCTTTGCCTTAATAGATACCCAGTGTGCTATAAGGCTGGCTGACTTTTTAAATGCACCCCTTAAAGAACTGCCCAAACTAATTCCTATTCGCGGGTATAATGGATGAATAGGACTACCCATTACAACTATCTTGCGGATTTACCTTTGTGTAGACAGATAAAGGCAGTATAATATCCCCTTTCTTATTACAGACCTAGAAAGCTATAATATAATCTTAGGAAGAAAATAGCTAGCCTATCTAGGCTTATAGCTTAATGTATAGAGTAGACGGCTTATCTAGCCCGAAATCCTACCCCTAATACCCTCTTTTATAAAGGAAATTAGTATTATAATAGAAAACCTTATACGGCTATAGATAGACACCATTTACTAGGCCGATGCTATATATAGGGACCAGGCTTTTAAGGGGAATATACAGCTTAACCTATAACAGATCTATATACTACACCGCCCCCAGACTACCTATATTATGCCACTTATACCAGAGATTAAAAAAGTTAGTAAAAAGCTAGCGGAGCTCCCTATAGGGGACTTAGGCCCTATATAGCTATAAAGAATAGCAAGGAGTATTAGACGCTATACTAAATATATAGACTAGAGGGATAACTTGTAGAAAATGGAATAGGAGCTAAGAAAGATTATAAACCCTAAGCCGCAAAATATGGCCTAATAATAGTCTATAAAGAAACCTATAGACCTCCCACCAGTTAATATCTACTATATTGGCGCTATAGGATTCTACCAGAACTTGGTCTAACCTAATACTATTACCTTTACTACCAGCTTATATAAAATTAATTAAATAATTAAGGAAAAGGAAAATGGGCTTAGTAAATAGGAAGGCGAGCTTATAGATAAGGAGCTGGTAGAACAGAAACTACCCTATCAACACTAGAAATTTAAAGACGTGTTCTCTAAGGCAGTATTAGATATACTCCTGCCTTACCAACTATATAACTATAAGATTAAGATTAAGCTAGATAAGGAAGACATACTTAGCTATAGCCCCCTTTGTTAGCAGTTTACTGCCGAATTATAGGCTATAAAGTAGTACCTTATTAATAACCTAAATAAGGGCTTTATTAAACCTAGTTAAGCCCCTTTTAACTCACCTATTCTCTTTACTAAAAAGCTAAATAGAGAACTTTATTTCTGTATTAACTACTATAAACTAAATAATATAACCCGTAAGGACCACTACCCACTGCCCTTACTTAATAAGACTTTAACCTAAATAAGTAAAGCTAAGATCTTTACTAAGCTTAATATCCATTAGGCCTTTTACTAGATTAGGATAGACCCTAAATTAGAAGATCTTACTATATTTTAGACCTATTATGGAACATATAAATATAAAGTACTTTTTTTTAGACTGACTAACGGACCAGCTACATACTAGTAATATATAAATAATATACTCTTTAACTACCTTAATAACTTCTATACGGCCTACCTAGATAACATTATAATCTACTCTAAGAATAAGTTAGAATATGAGGAGCATGTCTATAAAGTCCTATAATGGCTCTATAAGGCTGGTCTCCAGGCCGATATTAGGAAAGTAGAATTTAGTGTTAAGCATATAAAGTACCTAGGTTTTATTATTAGTATAGACAGAATTAAGGCCGACCTAGAGAAAACGGCTGTAATTAACTAGTAGACACCCCTATGGACTATAAAAGGGGTGCAATTATTTTTAGGTTTCTATAACTTCTACCAACACTTTATTAAGAACTATAGCAGGATTACCTAGCCTCTTAACCGCCTTACTAGGAAAGACTAGCCATTTCACTTTAACGCCATATATATACAGGCCTTTAATGAGCTTAAAAAATAGCTAGTATTGGCTTCCCTACTTACATACTTTAACCTAGAACGGCCCTTAATGCTAGAAACTAATGCCTTAGACAGTATAATAGCCGGCGTTTTCTCCTAAAAGTAACCAAACGGAAAATGGCACCCTGTTACATACTATTTAAAGACTATAATAGATACTAAGCTAAATTACTACATCTATAATAAAGAAATGCTGGCTATTATCTCTAGCTTTTAGTAATGGTGTATACAGCTAAAGGGGACCCCTAAGCCTATTAAGGTAGTTTTAGATTATAAGGCCCTAGAATACTTTATAACAACTAAGGCCCTTATGGCCCGGTAGGTATACTAGGCAGATATCCTATCTTAGTTTAACTTCTTAATTATGTATAAACCAGGCGCTATAAACCATGCAGATACTTTTATAAGCTGTAAATAGGACCTAGGTAACTAGGTGGCTATAAAGATCTTATTATAGACCCAGACACTACTATAACCAGAGCACCTTAACCCCTAGATATAGGTAGAGCTAAATATAGACCCTTTGGATACTGAGATATATCCCATTAACTCTATAGAACTTAACCTTATTAATAAACTGCTATAGGTAAACCGTACGGCCCCTTCTCTACAGGAGTACCATAAAAAGGTAAAGGATGCTACTAGCCTATGGTCCCTTAAAAACGGACTGCTTAAGTACTGGGAATGGCTGGTAGTAGTAGAGGAACAGAATTTATGGACCTGGTTTATTGCTAAAGTATATACCTAAGTCTCTACGGCCTACCCTAGAAAGAATAAGACCTATAAGATTATTAGTAACTGTTACTACTAGCCTAGAATAGTTATAGATATTAACCGCTATATACAGAACTATAACAACTGCCATAGGTCTATAATTCTATAGGATAAAACCCTAGGATTATTAAAGCTATTTCTAATACCAGAACGCCCCTAGTAGCATATCTCTATGGACTTTTATAAGCTGCCTATGGACCGTGACGGATATAATATAGTAATAATCCTAGTTAACCGCTTTAGTAAGCGCCCGTTCTTAATCCCCTATTACAAGGATATTAATACCAAGGAGGTAGCCTAACTATACATCTATTATATCTACCGAATTTATAGACCACCAGATACTATTATATCCAATTATAGGCCGCAGTTTATATTAGCCTTCTAGAATAAGTTTACTTAGATCCTCAGTATTAAGCTAAAGCTTTCTATAGCATACCACCCCTAGACAGACAGTTAGACAGAGATTGTGAATTAATACTTAAACTAGAGGCTCTGGCCCTTTATTAACTACTTTTAGGATAACTAGGGTAAACTACTACCCCTAATAGACTACACCCAGGCAACTCTACCCTATAACTCTATGGGATTTGCACCTATTTGGCTAGAAATAGGATACTTACCCTATATAAGCTTTAACTAGGAAAGACCGAAGGGGCCACAGACTATACGCGAAAAACTGTCTTATAAGGAAGCCTAGCAATATGCTAAACGCTTAGAAGAAGCTTAGACAGTAGCCTATATAAATCTAGAAAAGGCCTAAAGATTAATAGAATAGTAGGCAAATAAGTATAGGCGCGAGCCTGACTTTACTATAGATAATAGGGTCTAGGTTATAATAAAGAACTAGAAGATAGAACGGCCTAGCTATAAGCTAGACTATAAAATGGCAGGACTGTATAAGATCCTTAATAAAGAAGGTAACTTATATAAGGTTAAGCTCCTAGATTTAATTAAAGTCTATCCTATCTTTTTGCTGGATAAGCTATAGAAGGCTGCAAATGACCTACTACCTAGATAAAAGAATAAGCCTCCCCTACTAATTTAAGTTAATGGTAACAATAAATAGGAATTTAACGAAATACTAGCCTATAAACTAGTATGAGGAACGCTATAATACCATATCTAATAGAAAGGCTATAATCTAGACCTAACCTAGTACCCCACCTAGAACTTTATAGGCTGCCCCTAGAGACTTAAAGAATTCTATAACTAATACCCTAATAAACCTAGACCCCTAAAGTACCTTAACAAGTAAATGGAGTGCTGGTATAGTAAAGACGATAGGCTGCCTATTGAGCATAAAGACAAGAATACCCCACGGATATAATATGGACATATAAAGCCTAAGGGCAGGCTTTTTTAGGGGGGGGGTAATATTACGGCACTAGTGGAAAACGGTGGATCTTGGCAGATGTGGATTATGGTAGACGCGAGTTACGTGACTTGAGGACCGCATAAAATATCGAGCGGCGCTGCTATTCTTCTCCTTCCTTTCTCTAGCTTTAGATCCTCGTTTATAGACAATCCAATCATACAGGCTTGCATGCGACCCTCTTGCCGTGCTTATGCCTTGATTGACTGAGTCGCTAACAATAAGACTAATAAGTTATAGAAGAGGAAGAAGGAGCTTTAGGTATAATAAGCAAGGATATTAACTAAATTAATTAAATAGACATTACACCTCTAGTAGACAACTTAGAGATATTAGAAATCTTTAAGAATAAAGATAAAGAGAAGGGAGATGGTGTTATGGACGCTTTAAGTATAATGCTATAACTACTTAAAGAAGAGTTAAAAGAAGCTAGTTAGTTAATAAGGGCACGGTTTAGGATAGATCTGGTGGAACTATGTAACAAGGAATAGTAACTAAGGTTATATAATGTAATCTATATAATCTATATAATCTATATAATCTATAATAAAGTAAATAGAGTAGACAGAGTAGGTGGAGCAAGGACTTTCTTAGGCGTATAGTTATGTATTTAAGGACCCATAGTCCCTATCTAAATAGTTCCTTTCTTTATAGTAAATCTTAGAATATAATTAGAGTTAATCTATTGGGCAACTACTCTACTAGTTGTTACTTGTTACTATTATATTATTAACTTCCTGTTTACCTATACACCTAGCCTATTAGCGAGTCTACCGTGGTATTTCCTATAAGGCTTCGTTATAGGCGGGCTAGTATTTCTATATTATTAGCTCGTTTAGCGTAACTATATTAGCTAGCGAGCTTTCTACCTACGCGGTAAACCTTTAATACTCCTTATAGCTAAAAAGGGGGTCCTTTTATAGGGGGTAGAGTGGGAACTGCTTATATAAGATTACTAAGTCCTATAACAGGATTACCCTAAGCGCGTAGAGGAGGCGTAGAAATCCTAAGCCTGTAAGATTAAGCTATATAACCTTATTATTGGCCCTACTTAGGTAGTAGATCTCTATATATTTTAGCTAGACGTTAATCTTAGGCTATATCTTTAAACAAAGGGCCTTTTTTAGTACCTCCTATATATAGGGGAGAAAGTAGCCCTTTTCTTCCTTTTAGATACCAGGGATTAACTATATAAACGTATAGCGTAGGTAGCTAAGGTAGGCTTCCGTTATTACGTCTATATTCTAGTATCTAGCCTAACTAATTTAGGTCTTCTTAACGCTGCTAAGCTTATTATACCAGACGCTCTACTTATAGGCGCTATGGGCCTTCTCCTTTAAGTAAATTCCTATCCCCTAAAATATCTTTTTATTTTATTTAAACTACATATAATAGCTTAGCGGCTATTACGGTACTTTAATACTGCTAGAGAATATATATAGGTTATAGTAGTTATTTAGCTGCTGAAAGAATAGGAAGCTTTTAATACTGTCTTTACCCTAGCAGTTAAAGAAGTAAAAGGCTATTATAAAGAGGGGGTAGAGGATAGGGTTAGCGTTCCATATACAGCCTATATACTTAACCTTACCGTACTAATTCTACTTTTCTTATATTATTAATATAATTATATACAGCACTAACTTATCCAGTTTAGGCCTTTTGTTCTCTAGTTTAATAAAAATAAAGTTAGTAAGCTAAACGTTTTATTTACTTTTACTATAGGTAATGGTAGCATAGCCTAAGAAATAGGTTATAGAACGGTAACTATATAGACTAAATAGGGTATATATAAACCTAATAAATGCTTAGCTATAGTTTAAAGGTAAGACTTAACTAAACCTAGTATCTTAGAGCCTATCTCCTAGTACTAAGTAATTACCTTTTTAAGCCCTTTAATGTTATAGCCGCTAGTAATTATAAATAGGCCTTAATTAATAAAGTTAACGTATTAAATCTGGTTTCTATTACGGCGGACGCTATCTAGTACCGCTAAGAGCTTCGCTCCCTATAGTGGCTATAAGGTTTTACCTTCTAACTACTACGCATAAAGCTTAATAATAGTGGAGATATAGCTATTTATAACTAAGTATTGGATTGTCTTATTAAATAGGGCGTCTAGGGCCTCCTCGTTCTATACCTTCCCTTTCTCCTTTATAGCTTCTTCCCCTATACCTATGGCCGCGCCTACGGCTACCTTCCCCCCTAGTGTGAGGGGACTTTGTAGACAGAGGGCTATAAGGACACGATTGTGGAACAGGATAGATTGGTGAGAGAGACGAATCCTTGAGGAGGTAAGGCCTCTGGGATCGTGGAGACTATATACTATGGGCACGTGCCTCCGGCACGTGACCGGCGACCATCCGAGGGGCGTCCGGAGGTTGTCCTGAAGGCAACCCGAGGTGTCCGCAATAATATCCCTTACACCTAGCTACTCTGCCTACTTAACCATCTTCTACCTCTTCTTCGCCCGCTCGCTATTTTTCTATATCTCTTTCTGTTTTGACTTCCGTTTTTAATAGCTAGTAGTCTATAATTCTTAGTTAATAACTTACGCTCTAAAAATAGGCAAAGCTTATCTTCTATTACTTAGGCGCCGTCCGTTTTGCCTTTTAGTCTTATATACTAGTTTTCCTACTCTTTCTACTTCGGCTTATACGCCCTTATAGTATTCTTTAAGCGCTAGGCCTTAATTTCGTTCTAGAGACTATAGAAGGAGAAGGAGGCTAGGGGGACTTCCTTTAACTATAAAGTAGACTATAGCGTCAGGAAAACGGGGAGTGGCGTAGGAAATTTGGTTTCGCTAAAAGTACTTTTGGGCCCGGGGCTAGCTTTCCGCCATATTAGCCAAACCCTGGGGCTGTACGCTGGCTTTTCGCCATATTAGCCAAACCCTGGGGCTGTATGCTGGCTTTTCGCCATATTAGCCAAACCCTAGGGCTATACGCCAGCACTACGCTAGCTAAAAGGGCGTAATACTGTATATATTATAGCAATAAGCTAGCTTCTGGCTATAAAATAAATATTATTACTATTATTGCATTTATTGCTATTAGGGTATTAAAATTCTACAGGCCTCCTGGAGGCTCCTAGCAGGCTTTTTAGCAGGCTCTTAGCAGGACTTTAATTTTCCTAATTATCCAAATCGTCCTAACAGTACCATCGGGTCCCCATTCCCGATAGCCTCTATACGTGCCTTTGCATACCCCTTGTACACCTAAATGCCACCTTATTTTTTAACCTTTCTTCACCCTCCCTACCTAGGGAAGCACCAGAACGGCAGCCAGCAGAGGACTGTGACCAGAACCAGACGACGGTCGTCAGAACCAGACGACGACCATTCGAACGACCAGCCAGCGAACACCACGATCGATTCGATCGATCGATCGAATCGAACTAGAGCCTCGATATCAACCCGTCGCCAAATCGAATCGAATCAAAGCCTCCTAAGGAGGCACCGCAGATAACCACCGTTCGAATGTACAGCCGGCGAACGCCTGTAGAGAACGATTCGAATCAATTAGAGCCTTCAATCGGGCCGACCCCTTCCCTAAATTAAATCAGGTACTGACATAGAAGGCAGGCAGGCAGGCACTAGGCCTGGTTAGGAAATCAGTACATGGCCGGCGGATTATCGGGAACGCCGTCAATTGACGATTTGGAGCCTCTGCGAGAGCCTTCCCCCTCACCTCCTCGATCGATCGCTCGACGCCTAAGCGGTAGTCACCCTAAAAAGACGCAGAGCTCCTACAATAAACACAGACACAGACACAGACAGGTAGGCAGGCAGGCAGGCAGGCAGGTAGTAGGACCGTCGCCAGAACCACGACCGTCGCCAGAGCCAGACGATAATCGTTTGAACGACCAGCTAGTGAACACCACGATCAATTCAATCGGTCGATCGAATCGAACTAGAGCCTTAATATTACCCTATTACCAAATCAAATCGAATTGAGGCCTCTTAGGGAGGCACCCCAGACGACCACTGTTCAAATGTACAGCCAGCGAACGCCCATAGAGAACGATTCGAATTAATACAATTAATCGCAATCGAATTAAGCAGAGCCTTCGATCGGGCCGACCTCTATCCCGAATTACAGATACAGACAGGTAGGTATAGACAAGTAGGCACGACAGGCAGGCACAGACAGGTAGGCAGGTAGGTAGGCAGGTAGGTAGGCAGGCAGCAGATTATTAGGAGCACCGCCAATTAAGGAAGCAGTATTATGACATAGATTAAGCCTTTATACGGCTTCTGTGATATATACCTCTTATAGCTACCATTAATTTTAAATTTTGAATTTTGAATTTTATTATTTAGTTTATAATTATAAATATTGCAACTATAGGAAATATTATATAAAATGTATAAAATGTACGAAATGTATAAAATATATAAAACGTATTAAACGTATAAAATGTGCTAATGTTGCTAATGTTACTAATATGGCCCTAGGCTAGCGTAAAGAAGTGTATATGAGCAGATTAGCGGATCAAGCTAAAATGACCCTGGGCTAGCCCCTACTACTCTCTCGTTTTCCTAACAGCTATATACACTATATATAGGGGTATAGGATTGCTTAATAAGGGTTACTAAAGCTCCTTTAAGGTAGAATATGTGTCTAATAAGGAGTTACGCCCTCCCTAACGTCTAAAGACAGCGCCTACTCTATAAAATATCTTTTAAAAATTTTGGCAGCACCTCCCTATAGGTGTTCTATATTGCCTATAGAGCTCTAAAGGCCCTATAGCCTTACCCTATATCTCTTATAAAGTATATCTATCCTTCCTACTAGTATCAGCCCTCCCTAATGTCATGGCCGTTAGATTTAGGTAGTAGGTTTAAGTATAGTAGAAACTTGATAGCGCGATACTCTTTTAGGCGATAAACTTAATTAGCTAATACTAGTGCCTTAGCAAAATTTATAAGGGGACTTTATAGACAGGGGGCTATAAGGACACGATTGTGGAATAGGATAGATTGGTAAGAGAGATAAATCCTTAAGGAGGTGAGGCCTTAGGGATTATAGAGACTATATACTACGGGTACGTGACCGGCGACTATTTAAGGGGCGTCTAGAGGTTGTCCTAAGGGCAACCTAAGGTGTCCGCAATAATATCCCTTATATTGCCCCCCCCCCCCCCCCCCTTCTTGCGGTCGGCCCCTAATTGCCATTATCTTGCGGTAGGGAGATTATAAGGGCTTGTCCTGGAAGGGGTTCGGAGAGATATTAGGGAGATGTTAGTATGCTGCTGTATATTATCTATCTATCTAACCCCTACTTTAAACCCCTAAAAACCTTAATAAGGAAAAAATATAACTGGAGAAAAGATGTAAGGATTGCTAGAAAACCTATTGGAAGCCTACCGGAAATATACTGATAACTACCTAGGCTAACCTAAAGATTTTTATATAATTCTACTTCTAAGCCTTTATGCCAGTTTGTATTAATCGCAAGTATTATAGGCAATTTAGTGTTCCTAATATGGTTCTGTAGAACCTTTTAGTATAGGATTTAACATATAGAGCCTTAACTTGCTATCGTCTTTAACTTTTAAAATATTAATCTATAATCCTTTCTTGTTGGTCCTATGCTATATATTTAGCGTAGCTCTACTGCTTAGTAAATAGGAGGGACACTTTATAATAGCGCCTCTAGCTATTATACGGTTGTTAAAAACGTCTATAACGTTATTCTTTAATACTATAGTATCGTTTAGGTATAATTTAACCTATATGTGTCTGTAATTAATATCCTAATTACCTTCCCCAGCCGCGTAATTAGTTTTTCTTATAAGGAAGTAATGGCTAAATGGCGTATATATGTATTTCCTTCCTTTTAAATTGCGCTATTATAATAGAGTTATATTAGTAAGGTTGCAGCTATTTACTAGAAGGGTATTAAAAGGTAAAGTATAGAGACATCTTGCTTACTGAGCTGCTCCTTTTCCTTAACACCTTACTTCCCATTATTAACCTTTATCTAAATTTGGACGTATCTTTGATATATTATTAAGATTTTCTTTTTTTCTATTATTAATTTAATATGCCTCTTTATTCTCCTGCTGACTACTCTTCTAAGCTAATTCTATAGCGTATTTTAGCCCTACCGCTATATATAGAACCCTAACCTCCGCTAACCTATAACTAGTACTAGTCCTGCCTAAATAACTTTATATGCACATCCTTAAAAGACTAGAAGTCTAATAAGAAGATTCTGGATACCTATAATAAGACCTACTACGTAAGGTCTAACACCTTTAGTCCTTATAATTAATATATGCGTACTAAGAATGGTAGTTATATTAATGTAAGCTTTCCTATTTTTAATAGGTTTCTATTTCTAACTTTAGGCTTTAATATAGCCTAGGCCTAAGTGGCGACGATCCTTTAATGTCCTTAACTACTATATCGCCTAGGCTCTCTCTTATTCTAGCGCTAATGCTAAACGTCTAGGTTGAATTTAAGACTATACTACAGCTATTTATACCGCCTATAATTCCTAGTAAGCTAGCTAGCAACGCCTAATAAGGGAGTAAGGTTGGTATATTAAGGATAGGGTAAAGGATGGGGGTAATAAGAAGAAGGTTGCCGTTTACTATAAAAAGGAGTTTATATATATGCGTTAAGTTTTAAAAGAGCATAATATAATGCGGTATTAGGTAGGTTACCCTTTAGATACCTAGCGGATAGGTAACTAATAATTGCCGTAGTAAGGTCTTAGTAGTTCTGGTTTTTACTAGCTAGCTAACGTCTCTATTTATTCTAGGCTTAAGCGTATCTTTATTAACTATAAGCTTACGCCTTAAGAACTTTATTAGTACTAGTTTGGGCCTAATATTAGTATTAAGCGTTTAAGGATCTCTGCTCTATCTATACCTTATTAGCCTGCCCCTATTTTTATACTTACCTATACTTCTACTAAGGGATCTAGATCTGGATCTTATTCCTGTTAGCCATTACTTAGTGGGCTAATAGATACTAATCCTGCACCTAGGGATAAGGTATAGTGGCTTTTAATTTAGGTATTTAGGATTGATTTTTATATATAGTAGTAATTGGGAAGGCCTTATAAGGTATTTAAGAAGGTATAGGAATACTATTCCTAATATAGACTAATAAATAGGAATGCAATTCTAGCAAAATACCCTATTAATTTTATACTATGTATATAAAAAGGCTAAGAACTTGTTCTACCTTAGGCTATAGCCCTAATTAATTCTTATGGTTTTTGGAGCTTATCTATTTTATATCCAATTTAACCTATTTACTCTTTAGGGCCTCTCTTGGCCTACTATAAGCTTTCTTTATAGGTTGTAATAATACTATAGTATTAGAGCACTTTCTGTGATTTGTAGATTATGGACCTTAGTCCTAATATTCTTTTAGAATATCTTTATAATAATTAAGGTGATCCTCTGGTTTCTATATAAAGTCCTTAGCGGGCTAGCCTAGCTATTTAACTTTATATTAAAGCTTGCTCTTAATAGACTTATAGTATGGTATAGCTTTAACCTTATACCGCTCGCCCACCACTTTAGGGTATTTAATTGGGCCTAGATAGAAGTTCTTTTCTAGTAGTAGTCTGTGCTATGGCTCTAGTAGATTTATATAAAATACTAGATGTATACGGGCTATAAATAGGGGTAGCTAGAGATAGTAGGCTAGCTTGCTAATTCGTTCCTTAATTTAGAAGAGACCTAGGTATCTTATATTAAGCTTCTTTAATGGTTAATAGGTCTTAATATTTGTTAAATATAATAGAACCTTATTACCTATGCTGAAATGCTTATCCTGGTGTTTACGGTTATACTAAAGTCTTTACTACTCTTGCGTATCTTATAGGCTTTACTTTGTATGCTTTTATTGCCCTTCCCATTCCTTAAGGTATCCTTATACTCTTTAGTGGATGTCCTTAGACTTCCTAGTAGGATCCTATAATTAATTATGCGGCCTTAGCTAGTAATCGTTGGGTATACTATTAAATCCTAATAGTTGGATGCTATAGGTAATCTGGATTAGTATAAACTAATACAATAAATATTGCTTTGAGTTATAAGCGTACTCCGTATACGGAAGTAGCTTATACTAATTGTCTTGCTAGTAGTTTAAATATATTTATAGATAAGACTCTAGTTCCTAGTTCTAGTGTTCTGTTTGCCTATTTGTCTGTGGATAAAAAGCTATACTATAGCAGTAGTCTATCTTTAAATAAAAGCATAGATCTGACTAGTACTGGCTTATAAAGACGCTACCCCTATTAGTAATAATAGAGTGTGGCTAATCTACTTTAAGAAAGCATTTCTCCTTAATTAGGCTAGTAAGCGCTTATATGTTAATTATCTTGTTAATAGGAAGGTATTGGACGTACTTTAAAAACCTATTAATAAGTATTAGAACCGAATTGTATATTTATCCTTATCTATCTTTTAAGGGTGGGAGATCCGTAATAAAGTCTATAGTGTAATATTGCTATAGCTTACTAGTGGGGGGAACTGATTTAAGTAAACCCTATAGCTTGTGCCTTTAGATTTTGTATACTTAACACTTCTTATAGTAGCTAATATACTCCTTTACTTCCTGCTTAAGCTTTAGCTAGTAGTATTTGCGTTAAAGTAATTCCACTATTTTGGCTTAACCATAGTGGCCACCTAGAGGATTATTGTAATTCCTTATAAGAATCTTCTATCGTAGATTTGCTTTCTATAGCACCTAAACCTTACTATATCTATGTAGTAGGCCTATTAGGTCTAGCTCTTAATAGTGACGCCTAGCAGCTTCCTTTCCATTATGTTTCCGGTCTACTTCTGTATTAAAGATAGCATAAAAGGCGTCCCTTCGTTACACCTTATAGATAAGATCTGTTAACCTTTTAGATAGTTCTTAGGTAAAAGCTGTTTTATCTTATACTGCTCTAAGTACGCGACTAGATAATACTATGGATTTTATAACTCTTTGGTACGTATACATTAGGAAGGCCGCTATAAGGTTAAAGTCCTTTAGTTATTATAGGGCTCTAAGTTCTAATTGCTCTTTAGCTTCGCTATTGGTTTAAAGGGATAGCTTAGTAATTAGTAGTGTATTACTAGGTTCCGAAATTGTATTAGGGATATCCTGTCTAGGTATATTTAGACCCTTATTGGCTGCGGACTAGGTACTAGCCAGAACGGTAGTAGAAGCTAATAGGGTTTATACTACCTAAGACTTAGTACGTAGAGCTGTAGGTATTTAAGTATCCTATACCCAGAGCTTATTTTGCAATATAGGAAGTAAGATATCTATTATTTGTTTTCCTTCTCCCGTTTTAAAGCCTTTGGTATAGTCTGGCTATTATAACGGTGTAAGGGATATTATTACGGACACCTTGGGTTGCCTTTAGGACAACCTCCGGACGCCCCTTAGATGGTCGCCGGTTACGTGCCGGAGGCACGTGCCCGTAGTATATAGTCTCCACGATCCCAGAGGCCTTACCTCCTTAAGGATTCGTCTCTTTTACTAATCTATCCTGTTCCATAATCGTGTCCTTATAGCCCCCTATCTATAAAGTCCCCTTATATTCGAATCCTTCCTACTCTATCTAGAAGGGTAGCTGGCTTTAAGGACCAGATTGTTTATTTATATCTTTTATTTATATCTACTATCCTCCCTTAAAATCTCGTAATAACCTAAATGGAAACTCCACAAATACCTTATGGACAGCCGTCGCGCTAAGGTAGGAAGGTCCCTCCGACAGTAAGAGATTGTGATAATATAAACCTCTAGGCAAGATGGCCGAATAAGCCCTAATACCTAGATGCACTAAGAGCTCGAAGACTCTTGCACACCTACAGTTACTGGCAACGCTGAGGAAAACGCAGATACCCTCTATAACGGTTATAACACTGCTAGAAAGTAGCCGGAACCCCTCTAGCCCCACTTAGGCTAATTGGAAGATTAAGCGCTAGATATAACCCTAAAATCTTCCCCTAAACTAGAAATGCCAGAGGAATACACTAATGCGCCTAATTAGGGACCTAACCGGAACCCTCCTAGAAGACCACCGGCCTATAATTAGTATAGTGGCGGCGCACAGACTGCTTATAAGCTAAGCGGGCCTACCCCTTTAGGTAATCCAACCTAACTACTAACTTAAGACTTAAGCCTTATAGGGAAACCCGTATTAGCTACTAGTACTAACACTACCTCTATAGCCAGAGCTTCCCTAGGCCTAAGGTTGGAAAGTTAAGAGCCCTACACCAATTTTCTTTAAGGAGGATATTGGGAAGCTGCCATAAGGCTCTTAGAAGCTATATAGGAAGGAGCTACTAATAAATATATTAAAAACCTCTAGGGGTAGGTCCAGATCTGGCAGAGCTTAATTTAAGCTAGATAAAATCTTTTATAACCTAGCTAAGGCTAAGGGCCTTCTAGGGGATACCTAGTACCTATCTAAAGAGGTGTGGAAGACTTAGAGAGGTATCTACGCAGTGAATAGAAAAAGGATATGGACTAACTGGCTAAGGCCTCTGGTAGTCTAGAACTCCGCCAGAGACCCAACGCCTAATAGTTAGACAATTGGGTTCGTGAAATAGATAACTTCTTTAAGATGCTAATAATACAAGATAATACTAAAGAGCATACCTATTGGATTATTAGTAAGATTAAAGATTAATCCCTAAACTAGATTATACTAAATTAGCTTAATAAAGAGCAAATTACTATATGGCTATAGCTGCAAACCTTTCTAAAGAAGTGGACTTAAGATCCGTATGTTATATAATATAATTACGCAGAACTATTCTAGAATAGGATATAGCTCGACCGCTATAATTTCCGCTAGTTTATAAACTTTATAGAAACTTATACTTAACTAATAAATCTAGAGCCCTTTAAAAACAAGGACGGTAGTATCCGTAAGAAGGAGAAAATTGGATTTATCTAGGCTAGAATTAAGCTAGCAATTTGTAACAAAATGAAGCGCGTAGGAGCCCTATTGCGGATTACTATATATGTGGATTTTGAACGAGCGGTTCTAAATGCTGAGGATACGGTAAGGAACCAGACCTCTTCCGGTAAAAAGCTAAGGGGTAACCAGAAATGCGGGCACTCTAGTAGCAATATAGGGCAGACCCAAACTTCAAAAAAGCCGTTCTTAAAGAGAAATCCGGAAGGGTTAAAGTTAGGGACCTTAAGTAATGGGAAAGACTCCTAGGGCCAACCCAACACCCGTCTGGCACCCTTATGGGAACACTCCAAAAAGTCAAGAGAAAACTTCTCTGGAGGTAAACCCAATTAGAAAAATAAGCAGGGTAATAACCGCACTAATAATCCAAAAAAAAAAAGCCCCTAGTTATAGACCTCTCCCAGCTATAACTAGGGCAAGATATGGAAGGAGAGACTCTCCGTATTGCTATTAAGCTGGAAATGGTACTCCCTATGGGCGAGGTATATTAGTTCTAAGCATTATATAATAGCAGCGCCGAAATCAATCTTATATAATATGATTTGGTAAAAGAGCATAAGCTTATCCTATTGCTAAAGTGGTAGAAACCTATTATAGGGTTCCTAGATAAGTATTAAATTAAACTATATAGTGCCTATAAGCTTATAGTGTTAGTGGCTGATATATATAACCGCACTAAGGTAGTTGGCCCGCAACCCTTCTGGGCGGCTAACTTTATAGGCTATAACCTTATTCTTAGATATCCTTGGCTTGCGGAAGCAGATCCTAAGATACGCTTTAAGATAGGAGCCTTTAAATAGTAGAACGATAAAGAATTAGAAGGGCGTATTTTACTAATAAGCTTAAAAGATATCCTAGAAAATATAGCTTTAGGAGAAATAGTATACACCCTACACCTAAAGGAGTATTGGATCTAACCCCTGTTCCATAGTAAGATGGGTATAGAGCCTAGCATAGGCGATAACCCTTCCGTAATAGATACCCTATGGGGAACTGCCAGACAGGTCGCGGAGATATTATAGGGAGGCGGCGATCTTGAAGATCCCATAAGATACTTCCACTACCATAGGTTACTCTGGCTTAAGCAATATATAGAGAGTATGCTATAATACCTCAAACGCTGTATTAAAGAGTTCCCTACCCTCTACTAGCTACCGCATGAAACTGTCTAATGTATAGTGGCAACTATGTACGAACAGCCACTATAGCGTGCGACGCTGCCTATAAGCGTTCTAAGGGACCTCCGGGACCTACCTGACGATAATATAGAGGATAAACACGACCCTGATTTGTTAAATATTCCAGTAGGCCTAAGGGACTTACTAAGGGTATTTTTGGGCAGGCGAGTAAAAGTCCTTTAGCGGAACTTAGAATACGATTATATAATTAATCTAGAAGAAGGTAAATAACTGCTAAACCTTCCTATTTATAACCTCTCTCGCAAAGAGCTTGAGATCCTACGGGAGTACCTTAACGGCTTACTAGAAAAGGGATGGATATAGCCTAGTAAGTTGCTAGTAGGTATACTGATCCTCTTTATCCTAAAACCAGATAGGACTATAAGGCTATATATAGACTATCGCGGTTTTAATAAGATTATAATTAAGAACCGTTACCTACTACTACTAGTTAGTGAAATGCTGGACTAACTATCTAGGGCGAAGATCTTTACAAAGCTGGACCTATAAGACGCCTATTATAGGCTCCGTATTAAAGAAGGGGATAAGTAGAAGACCGCTTTTAAAACCTAATACGGCCACTTTAAGTATATGGTAATGCCTTTTAGGCTGGCTAATGCGCCTGCAGCATTTTAATTGTATATTTATAGAGCCTTAGGGGGACTAGTTAACCGCATATGTATTATCTACCTAGATAATATTCTAATCTACTTAAAAGATAAGGATTAGCACAAGTAACATATCCGCAAAGTACTGAAACGCTTGGATAATTAGGGCCTCTACGCTAAGGCGTTAAAGTGTGTCTTTAACACTAAGCAGGTTGAGTTCCTGGGTTATATTATAACGCCTATAGGTATAGTTATAGACCTAGTACAAGTGTAGATAATCTAAGAGTGGCTAGAGCTAGAGAGCTACTAGAATATTTAAGTGTTTCTAGGCTTTACCAATTTCTATAGGCGCTTTATCTATAACTACTTAGACATTGCCTAATACCTATTTAACCACGTTGCTGAAGCTTCCTAAGACCCGGCCTAAGAAGCAAAAAGCTTAAAGGCGGGAAGGAAGAAAACCAAGAAGGGACTAACTAAATAGTACAAACCATAGACATGGCCCGGAAAGGTCTAGGAAGCCTTTTAGGAACTACGCGTAAAGTTTACAAAAGCTTTACTATTACGGCATTTTGACCTAGATTAGCCACTAATAATAGTTACTAATGCATTAAATTTTGCCCTTGCTGGTATTCTACTATAACCTAATAGGTATCTGGACGCTACCCAGCTCTACTAGAGACCGGTAGTATTCTATAATAGAAAATTCTAGGGACCTAAAGTTAGGTATTATACCTATAACAAGGAACTGCTTGCCATAGTTAACTACTTTAAATAGTGGCGACACTACCTTGAGCACGCGAGCTATACCACTTGTGTACTCTTAGATTATTATAATCTACGCTACTTTATAACTATAAAGAAGCTTATACCTTAACAAGCTAGATAGGCAGAGGAGCTTACGTAATTTAACTTTAAGATCAAATATAAGCTAGGGGAAAATAACCCTGCTAATAGACCGTTACGACGGCCAGACTATACCAAAGGCTTTAAAACAGGAGAAGGAAAATAGATGATAGATATCTTACTCCCTACATTATAGAATAAGCTCCGGGTGTAGGATGCTTAAATACCTATAGCTCCACGTACTGAGTCTTAGGCGGTATAAACCCTATTAGTCTCCACTAACGTTCTAGCTAGTACCTGGTCCGTTGCCAATAAGGGTCCGAAAATACCTAGACAGGATATCCCTAACACAACTTCGGAACCTAGTAATATACCACCCTTAATTACTAAGCTATCCCCTTAAACTAAAAGTAAAGCTATAGAGCAATTAGAACCTAGAGCCCTGTAATAACTAAAGGACTTTAACCTTGTAGCGGCCTTCCTAACGCATGTGTACTAAGAAGTTATAAGATCTATGGTACTATCTAGTCTCGTACTTAGAGTAGTATAAGGCGAAACAGCTTTTACCTAGGAACTATTTGAAAGGTTAACGGATCTTATTCATAAGGTGTAATAGAGGGACGCCTCCTATACTATCTTCAATGCGGAAGTAGACCGGAAACGTAACGGAAAGGAAGCTAAAAGGTGCTAAAATTAGGAACTGGACCTAATAGGCCTACTATATAGAAATAGTAAGGTTTGGGTGCTATAAGAAGCAAATCTATAACAGAAGATCCTTATAAGGAATTATAATAATCCTCTAGGCGGCCACTATGGTTAAGTTAAAACAGTGGAATTACTTTAATGTAAATACTACTAGCTAAAGCTTAAGCAGGAAGCAAAGGAGTATATTAGCCACTACAAGAAGTGTTAAGTATATAAAATCTAAAGACATAAGCTATGGGGTTTACTTAAATCAGTTCCCCCTACTAGTAAGCTATAGCAATATTACGCTATAGACTTTATTACGGATCTCCCGCCCTTAAAAGATGGGTAAGAATGAATATACGATTTGGTCCTAGTACTTATTAATAGGTTTTTAAAGTACGTCTAATACCTTCCCGTTAATAAGACAATTAATGTATAAGCGCTTACAAACCTAATTAAGGAGAAATGCTTTCTTAAAGTAGATTAACTATACTCTATTATTACTAATAGGGGCAGCGTCTTTATAAGCCAGTACTGGTTAGATCTATGCTTTTATTTAAAGATAGACTACTATTATAGTACGGCTTTCCACCCGTAGATAGATAGGCAAACGGAACGCCAGAACTAGGAACTGGAGTTATATCTACAAATATATTTAAACTACTAGTAAGATAATTAGTACGAGCTACTTCCATACGCGGAGTACGCTTATAACTTAAAATAATATATATTGTATTAGTTTGCACTAATCTAGATTGCCTATAGCGTCTAACTATTAGGATTTGATGGTATACCTAATAATTACTGGCTAAGGCCGCATAATTAATTATAGGATCCTACTAGGAAGTCTAAGGACATCTATAGGAGAGTATAAGGATACCTTAAGGAATAGGAGGAGTAATGGAAGTATGTAAAGCAGAGCCTACAAGATGCGCAAGAGCAGTAGAGACTTTGGTATAACTATAAACACTAGAACAAGCATTTTGGCGTAGGCAATAAGGTTCTATTATGTTTAACGAATATTAAGACCCGTTAACTATTAAAGAAGCTTAATATAAGATACCTAGGTCCCTTCTAAATTAAGGAATGAATTGGCAAGCTAGCCTACTATCTCTAGCTACCCCTATCTATAGCCTATGTGCATCTAGTATTTCACGTAAATCTACTAGAGCATGGTATAGACTACTATTAGAAAAGAACTTCCGTCTAGGCCCAATTAAACACCCTAAAGTGGTGGGCGAGCGGTATAAGGTTAAAGCTATACTACGCCATAAGTCTGTTAAGAATAAGCTTTAATATAAAGTTAAATGGCTAGGCTGGCCCGCTAAGGACTCTATATAGGAACTAGAGGATTACCTTAATTATTATA
>Ga0307507_10005308_pt1 | contig 21327 bp, 18 predicted proteins | sample 7_EM_MG_FD_207223 | JGI IMG/M metagenome (GOLD analysis project Ga0307507, IMG submission 207223) | Populus trichocarpa ectomycorrhiza microbial communities from riparian zone in the Pacific Northwest, United States - 7_EM | ecosystem: Host-associated > Plants > Roots > Unclassified | place... | reverse complement strand
TTCAATAGGGTAGCACTACTATTTATTGAGATAAAAAAAATATACATTTGATTTTCCAGTGGTTGCCATGGTGAGCCGCATAGCGGTAGCGAGCCGCTAAGCGGTGAATTACGTTAGCGACGGCACCAAATTGCTGCTGCTTACTTAACATTATGAGAGTCCGTACGAGTACAATGACTATCCTACCTGCCGACAAAGTACCCCGCACTTTTACCAAGTATATAATGCTATGCTGTGAATACCTGGGAACTTATTTCGCACTCTCCTAAAATCTCCAATTGTATAATACGTTAACTAGGATTCCCAAGTTCTTATCATTTTTTGTACTTAGGAGTGCTCACAACTGTCCTCTTTTTGGGTTCCTGGTGTATGTTCTCGGGGAAAAATATCTGGTTCCGAGCCAGGTGGTTTTTCGCGCTTATCTTATTTTTCATTTTTCATTTTTTCTCATTTCTCTTGAATATAGTTCCTTTCTAATTAGAATTGACTTTTTGGGTTTCGCAGAGCGCGGTATGGATTGTACTGCAGTTAAAATACCGAAAAATTCTTAATTCCTCATCCGGCGCAGAGCATCCAGGATGTAAATATCAAGACGACGAGCTAGCTTGGGCCCCCACTTGCCTCAAGCCAGGCTAGATTCAATTCATGATACCGGCAGTGCATGACAAATAACCCCCAAATCCAACACAACGTACCGCACAATCCAGTATATAGCGCGGTTCTCAAGACCTAGATGAGGTTATACATGACTTGCTCCCAGGTAGCCGGCCTGGAGATATTAAGCCCGGTATCTGCCACTTCCTAACCGCGGAGAGATCTAACTCAGCAAGAAGCTTTATTTCGTATGATATTTTCAATTAAGTTAGAGAGATATATATTAATTCCGCTTTTACTATCCTCTTTTTATATTTCTCCATCCTTTCATTCTTCCATTCCGCTGGGCCCTCCGGGGGGTGTCCCATTGCGGCTGGGAGTAGGGATTAGGAAGGAGAGGAAACCCATCTCATTAGCTAACTTACGAGATCCCCGGATGCCTCATTCAGGCAAGTTCTAGTACTTAATACGGGAACCGTCTGGTGAAGCGGGTAGACAGTGTTGTAATTTCAGGTAAGTGGCGGTGGTGGGGAGGAAATTAGAGATAGTGGAATTAGGATAGAAAAGCATAGATGGTTGACTTAGACCACCACTGGACTCCCTACATTGATTTCCTTTCCTGCCAGTGCCCAAACCCACTTATATATCTAACCCACTATTCATCCATGAGGTTTTCGTCTGCGCCCACTCCGGATACCGTAGAAATTAGAATAATTAAACCGGAGCTATGTAGCCTGACTTTCCTCTCTCAGTAAGGTCAAGATATTTTTGCTTTTTTTTCTGTCCAGGCAGGGGGCAGAAAGGGGTGGTGTTTTTGCTGTATTTTTTGCCCCCATTCCAGAGAAAGAAATTTCCGACTTCATAGCACACAGTTCAATTATCCAAGTTTTTACAGTATGTAAGGTTAGAAGTTTTTAGCTGCTGCTAGGCATATTCTAGATGTATCTCATTGTTTAGCAAAGTTTAGAGTGTCAACGATGCCTCCGTCGGAGGATCTATTGGACTCGGCGACCGGCAGTGCTCATACTGGAAGATATAAAGTGGAACAGGGGCGAATGTGGCAGAGACGAATTGCGCAGATACTGTAGAAGTTGCAGTAGCGTGTGCTTGGGCATTATCAATAGAAAGCTCCGGAAAGCGGGTGTCTTTACTATACATTCCTTCAACTACCGGTAGAGGAAGGGAGCGAATGTCCTCTCCTTTTGTGATTGCAGGGGTAAGCAAGGGAATGCGGACGGATGGGGGAAAACTAGAGGAAGATGGCTATCTAAGGTGATCCACAGAAAGGCTAGGAAGACACCATTATGTTTCCTATATACTTCTCCCTTTACTGAGTGTTTGGCATGATTGAGAACGAGGTTACGGGTTATCCACACATGCTGCCATTTAGACCAAATTTAATTTTGCGCCGTATATAATACCACAATCGCCTATGATACGATCTTATGATAGTAATAAAATAGTCGACAAAGATGGGTCGGTGGGGGCGAGACAATGGAAGAGAAAAATTAAAAAGTCCAAGTAGGGCAACAAAAAATACCTGCAACCGATCCCTGTTCGTCACCGGCTGATATTCGTCATGCTCCTAGAGACTGTACCTGGTGTCATTCCCATTGAATGCGATTAACGTCGTTGATATCCGCTTTTCGTAAATCTAGGGTGGTAGGGTGGGTCCTGTATAGGTAGTCGACACCGGTACCTGGAATAGAATGCAGTAAGAGTTTCATTCTACTCTCATAGCCTCTGGGGCCCATTAGTGTGGGAAATAGCCAGTTTCTGGAGTCCCTATCTAGCATCTAAAGGAAATTTTTATGTTTAGTATGGTCTAGGAGATACTATACCAATCCGAAAACGAGCCTGTGTTCTTAGGAATCTCGGAAACTTTGGCCCCAGTGCAAGAAAAAATAAGGATATGATAGGCGCAAGTCGGATGTGATTATCTAAAGGAATGGCGTACTTGTGCTAAGGATGTGGTCAGACATGCAAGCGGGGACACTCTAAAGAGTTCCCGACACCTCAGCGTAAATGAAGGTGGCAGGAATCAGTGGTAAAGCGAGAGTGGAGGATATGGTGAAAGAGGTAAGGGTGGAGGTAAGGAGGTAGACGTGGAAGGCCGGTGTGGCAGAGCCGGGAGCTGGGTCCAAGGGCTTGAGGAAGGGTGCGGCGTCGTCGGAGGGAGTAGATGGAGAGGAGGGGTTGAGGAGGTAGGAGGGTACGATAGAGAAGTAGACGGGTGTTGTTGACGGGGGGTTAGAACGGTGGAAGGGAGGGTGAAAAGGTTGATGAAGGTGATGGTAGAGATTGAGAGGGATGTGGATAAGGTGGGGGTGAGGGTTACGGCAACCCTCGACTTGATAGAGGAGGGGTAGTGAGGTGGGGGTCCGTAAATATTTCGTTTAGGCGGCTGAGGTCAGGGCGGATGAGACGTGCGGCCCATAGAAAGTCCGAAGAGAATAAAGACCTGCGGAGGTACTCGTAATTTTCTGACGTTTGCGAACACAACTGCTATTGCATACGGGCGAAAAAGCCCCTAGAGCCGCAAGATTTGGGTGGTATGCAATAACGGTCGTGTTTGCAAACGTCAGAAAATTACGAGTACAGGGCATAAGTTTTGTAGGTTCCACAGGGTGTGAGGAGAGCAAACCTCGCTTGTGGAACCTACAAAAGTCATGCCCTGTACCTCCGTAAATGAAAGAAGAAGGAAGAAGCTCGACATGAGTAAATTTGCGGCTCAACATAGCTTTGTGCCTTAGCTGAGTAGCATTGTGGCTCTACATAACTTTGAGGTTCAATACAAGCCAGCAAGTTTGCCGTTTAAAATGGATCACCTTGTGAACATCTAATCCCACCTATACCGCGACCAATTATGCCACGAGCACTACAGTATTCCATGGCATAGCGTGTGCACGGCATAGCGAGAATGCCCATGGAAATAATACTTGACTTATAAAACTTTTATGGGCATTGTCGCCTCACTGTGGGCTCGCTTCGCCGTGGGTTACTGTATCTTTGACACTTGCTGGTTCGCGGGTGGGGCTTGGGCAATGGTTGTCGTCGGTCGGGTAAGGTGCCTGTGAAGACCCATGAGCGCGAGCGAAATCCAAGTCAGTGAATTCCCGCATACCGTAGTGCATCGCAGGCTGTGATTCTGGAAGTTAGGCGATAGACTACCGGTACAAGTGCAGTCTTCACGGTGGCCGTCACGAAACTGGGGGGCAACAACCATGGATCAGTTGCTAGTAATCTTTCGCAACCCTAACCTTAACAAGTTCCTTTTTCGCCCCTCCAAATACTGTACCAGTAACCGGGTTCGTGGAGCGCCCGTCTCCAAAGCCCCCAGTAAGCGAGAAACAGTTGAACAGTGTTCTAGAACCACTGGGGAAAGAGTGGCGACCACAAAGTCAGGTTCCTCACTTGCAGATAAGAAAGCTAAAATGTAGCGATGTGTGTGAACTGGCTGAAGTTGGGTGAAGTTTTTTTTTTTGTCCGAGGTTGGTAACAAAAGAAACTAGCCCCCACCGGTTTTTCCATACAAAATGCACATTTTCAAAAGGTACTTGCCCACCACCATAGCATGAGAAAAATTAAGGAATTTTCTAGATGGCACAATTTGACAAGAAGATCCACATAATTGAGCACTAGGTTATAGAAAGCATTCTAGGGGTTCTGAGCTGCAAAGTTCTGGATGGGAGCCAAAAAAAAGCGCCAAGACAGCCAATTTGTATAGGATTTTTGCATTACAACTAGACTGGCTAGGCTTCACACACTTGCTGCCAGTGGTTGGCAGGGCAAAAAAAACTGGAAAATTTATATGTTAAATCCTCTGTGATTCCCTTTCACTTGATCACTTTTTGAAGAACAAAATTTGTTGTGCCTCATCGCAGTAGTTAGCTAAACTTGTGCATTTTGTATGGGACAACCGGGGGGCTCGTTTTTTTGTCGTCAAGATCATCCATGCTACAGGTATAGTACACAATAGTCTATCCCACTAATATTGAACAAAAAAAATTGAAACTTGGACAATACTTTTGCAAAGCGCTGTAAATTATCATTTTTTTACCCCCATTTTATCCTATACAAGTATTTGTAGTGTTGTTCACCAATTTTTTCATTATGCTGCATGATTCGGTACTTGTATCCCCTCAAATCCATTATTTCAGCGAGTCTACGGCGCTCGGGTGCAAGGCTGCCGGGAGATATTTCCAGCCTCCATCTACAAGTACTCGTGCATCACGAGCTGTGCTCTGATTCTTCAAGTCGAGTGATACAGCCTTCACCATAGTGGCGATAAAAACTGAGCAGCTGACGAAGGGCTCAGTTGCCGGTAATTTTCTGCAACCCTAACCTTAATAATTCCCTTTTTTGTGCACAAAACAGCCTTTTTTTTGTCTGCCCTGTGCCACCACGACGACAGCGAGGACCGTAGACGTGTTTATTGATTGGTTGATTCATAAGGTTTGATATCCTTGTATATATGCCAAGCTGGCCAATACCGCTGCAGGCCCTTGAGAGCAGTAATTCACTGGAGCGCGTGACTTGCGTTGAACCTCAGGATATGGTAGTGCTTGAATAGGTGTGGAACGTCCCACCACCATTCAGGAGAACCAAAGTGAGTTTTGTTGTCATAAATTGGCTGAGGTCGATGAGCGGATCCAAAGGTATCCATTGAGTTCCAAAAACCCCACTTTTCTTCGCCCTCACAAATTCTAGCCGTTGACCGACTTCACCATCCATCACCTGCAATATCCTAACCAACAAAGAACGGAAAATGATCCAATTATTTGGCAATAATCGCAAGTCCTTCAACACGAAAAACTCCTTCAGCACGAAACACTCCTTCAACACGCAAAACTCCTTCAACACAAACATTAACTTTAATAGTACGGAGGACAAGCCTAATATCCTAGCCTGGCTATCCCCACTCGATCCGAAGTTACGCCATCAGGACATCCGGGACAGCAGAGTCGAAAATATAGGGGAATGGGTTTTACAAACCGAGGAGTTTAGAAGCTGGTACGCCGGAATGGGGGAGGTGAATCCGATAACGCAGTCCTGTTTTGCTATGGAAATCCGGGTGTCGGCAAAACTTATATTTGGTAACACGAGTGAATCTTAAAGAGGGGATAAAAAGAGCAAGTACTGATAAGTCGCGATATTAGCTCCGTGGTAATAGACGACCTGTGTAATCGCGCTAGAGGACAAAATGCGACGGTAGCATGCTTTTATTTCGACTTCGCCGCCAAAAACCGACAGTCCCCCACGAGCATATTGGGTTCCCTGCTAAAACAGCTGGTTTTTGGACTCGAGGAGATCCCGGAGGAGGTATTAGAAGCATACAAAGACCGAAAAAGTGCAATCGGTGGGCAGGGACCACAAATTTCCGATATTTTGCAAATGCTGGAGACTGCCTCGACCAGAAAGCCCGCGTTCATATGCATTGACGCTCTCGATGAATGTGCAGCAGAACATCGAGTCAAGCTTCTTGATTCACTTGGTCTACTCCTCCAACAGTCTCCGGGGACTCGACTATTCCTTACCGGAAGACCGCACATTTTACCGGATATTGGAAGGCATCTTAATGGAAGAGTGACCAGTGTATCCGTAACCCCCAAGAGGGATGATATTGTCACATATCTCCATAGCCGGCTGGTCGGGGACCCAACCCCAGATGCGATGGACGGTGCTCTGGAGGCGGATATCCTAAAGAAAATTCCTGACGATATTTCGGAAATGTATGTAGAAGCAACAACATTCCGGAAGCTACCTCAAGCTAGCCACTGATAGATACATGTTTAGATTCCTACTAGTCTCGCTGAATATCGATGCGATCCTGCAAGAAACTACAATCCATCGCAGGCGCCAAAGGCTCAGCGGAATGACCGACGGCTTGGGGTTAGGGAGCGCTTATGGTGAGACGTTGGATAGGATAAAGCGGCAGGAGGGGGCGCGGGCGAGGCTTGGCATGGCGGTTTTGATGTGGATCTCTCACTCGGAGAGGCCATTGAAGGTTGTTGAATTGTGTCACGCGCTAGCGGTCGAAATAGGGTCGCTGGATCTCAATGCCGACAATGTTCCTTCAATAAGAACATTGATATCCTGCTGCGAAGGACTTGTCGTCGTCGATAAGGAGGCTTCCATTGCCCGGTTAATCCATTTTACCCTTCAAGAGTACCTGCGGGCTCATCCCGAGCTTTTTGGAACAGTTCACGCGACGATGGCTGAGACGTGCCTAAGTTATCTGAATTCGCAACAGGTCAAGGCTCTTTCAACGAGTCCCTCTCTTGACCTCCAGGACACACCTTTTCTCGAATATTCTTCCATGTATTGGGGAATGCATGCAAAACGGGACCTTTCAGATTGCGCGAAACTGCTCGCATTGAAGCTGTTTGACGACTACAATAACCACATATCCACCAGAACCCTCTTGAAGGTTGAAGGATATTGGCACGCTATTAATCTTGACGAATCCTACCTGTTCAGTGGCCTGCATTTTGCATCACTCTTCGGGATTGTGGAGATTTTAACTGGGTTGATACAGGTGGAAGGCTGTGATATCAACCAAAGAGACTGTGTGGGGAATACACCTCTGGTTTTGGCTGTTGGAAATGGGCACGAGCAAGTTGTTGAAATCCTACTCAAACAGGATGGCGTCGGCCCTGACATACCTGGTAAGGATGACCGAACACCACTCTGGTGGGCCGCTTGGCATGGGCACGTGGACGTAATGAAAATGCTTCTCGAACAGGATGAGGTCAACCCCGACAGGCCAGATAACGATGGTCGAACCCCACTCTATGCTGCCGCTCGGAATGGGCATGTGGAAGTAGTGAAAATGCTTCTCGAACGAGACGACGTCAACCCCGGCAATCCAGGTAAGGACGGCGCAACGGTGCTTTGGGGTGCCGCTTTCAATGGGCACCTGGAAGTAATGAAATTGCTTCTAGAACGCGACGAGGTCAACCCCGACAAACCAAATGACAAAGGCCAAACGCCACTCTCGCTCGGGTGCTGCTTTCAATGGACATGGGGGAGTGGTGCAAATACTCCTCGAGTGGGATGAGGTCAACCCCAACAAGCCAGATAACGATGGCGGAACACCACTCTATGCTGCCGCTTGGAGTGGGCATTTGGAAGTGGTGAAATTGCTTTTCGCACGAGATGACGTCAATCTTGGCAATGTAGATAAGGACGGCGCAACGGTGCTTTGGGGTGCCGCTTTCAATGGTTACCAGGAAGTAGTCAAATGGCTTCTAGAACGTGACGAGGTCAACCCCGATAACCCAAATAATAAAGGCCAAACACCACTCTCGGGTGCTGCTTTCAATGGGCACGAGGGAGTGGTGCAAATACTCCTCGAGTGGGGTGGGGTAAACCCCAACCAGCCAAATGACGACGGTGGAACCCCACTCCATGTTGCCGCTGGGAATGGGCATGTGGAAGTAGTGAAAATACTTCTCGAACGAGACGAGGTCAATCCTGACGAGCCGGATAACGGCGGCCAAACGCCGCTCTTGGGTGCCGCTTGGAATGGGCATGTGGAAGTGGTGAAAGTGCTTCTCGAACGGAACAATGTCAACCCCGACAAGCCTGATAACGACGGCCGAACACCACTCCACTGTGCCGCTGAGAATGGGCATGTGGAAGTGGTGAAAATGCTTCTCGAACGGAACAATGTCAACCCCGATAAGCCTGATAACGACGGCCGAACACCACTCCACTATGCCGCTGAGAATGGGCAAGTGGGAGTGGTGAAAATACTTCTCGAACGAGATGAGGTCAACCCCGACGAGCCAGATAACAACGGCGAAGCACCACTCTATGCTGCCGCTTGGAATGGGCATTTGGACGTTGTGAAAATGCTTCTCGAACGGAGTGAAGTCAACCCTAATAAGTCGGATATTGGCGGCCGAACACCACTTTCTTATGCTGCTTTCGGTGGGCAGGCGGGAGTTGTGAAATTGCTTCTCGAACGGGATGAGGTTAACCCCGATGAGCATGATAATGACGGCCAGACACCACTCTGGTGTGCCGCTTGTGATGGGTACGTGGAAGTTGTGAAACTGCTTCTCGGACGGGATGAGGTCAGCCCTGAACAGCCTGATAGCGACGGCCGAACCCCACTCTATTGTGCTGCTGAGAATGGGCACGAGGAAGTGGTGAAAATTCTTCTCGAACGGAGTGAAGTCAATCCTAATCAGTCGGACATTGGCGGCCGAACACCACTTTCTTATGCTGCTTTCAATGGGCACGAGGGAGTGGTGAAAATCCTACTCGGAAGGGATGACGTCGACCCCTACCGACCAGACAACCATGGCATAACACCTCTTACTTGGGCTGCGGATGGTGAGCACGTTGGCGTCTTTACACTGTTTCTACAACGGTATAGTCGTAACCAGCGCATCGCGATGACAGATCCCACCGACCAGACCGCACTTACACGGACATCCACCGGAGCTGTGAAGCGGGGGTGCCGAGATCAGGCTTCCGCTCCTCATTCATCAGGTAACAATAACTCCATAGACCTCTCCCCTGCCGACCCTTCAGAGTTGTCTCAACACCCTCCAAGCGGATCCGTAGATCCTGACATTCACGACCAAGCTCTCCTCGACGAACCCTTTTACACCCACTATTACCCTCCCCCACCACCAACCCCCGCCCTCAATTTAGCCATTCTAGCTCTCCTCCGTATTTCTTGTGCATTACTATTTCACTTACTAGCTATCTACCAACTCATCGTCTGTCTTGTTGTCTCCTCTTTTTACTTTAAGAACTGCATTGTATCGTGTTTCTACCATTTCATCATTTTTTCCCTTAATGCATAACGACTCTACCTTCTCTCTCTCTCTCTTCTTTCTTTCTCCCCATCTTTCCCATGGCACATTCCCCCTCCCATTTTTTTAAATCTGATATTTCCTCTTTTTTTGGTTTCTTTGTGTATGCTTTCCCTGTTTCAAAAGGGAAAAAAGAAACCTGTTCCTGGGTTAGGTGGTTTTTCGAGCGTGTCTTTTTCTCTCCCTCCTTTTATTTTATTTCATTCTCTCTTGAATATTGTTCTTTTCTGATTAGAATTGACATTTTCTGGTTTCGTGGAGTTCACTATGGATTTTACTATAATTAGAATATAGGAAAATAATCAATTTCTCAGCCAGCGCAGGGCATCCCGGACGTCAGCTATTAAGCCGACTACCTAACTCGGATCACTAAAGTACTTGCCTCAAGTCAGGCTAGATTCCATCTATGATACTAGTAGTGCAGAGCATGAAGCGCCCAAATCCAACACAACCCACTTTACAATCCAGTATATAGCGCGGTTCTCTAAACCTGGATAGGGTTAGAAATGACTTGCTCCCCGGGGAGCTAGCCTGAGATATTAAGCCCCGTAACCGCGACCTAACTGCAGAGACATCTAACTTAGCAAGAAGCTTGCTTTCACATTTTCAAATTTCGATTAAGTTAGAGATATCTATGAATTCCGCTTTTACTATCCTGTTTTTATATTTCTCCATCTTTCATCCTTCCATTCCGCTTGGCCTTCTGGGGGGTGTCCCGTTGCGGCTGGAGTTAGGAAGGAGAGGAAAACCATCTCATTAGCTGACTTATGAGATCCCCGGATGCCTCATTCCGGTATGTTCTAGTACGGAATAGAACGGCCGGCTAGCGATGGTAGGTTGACCCTGTTGGAATTACAGGTGAGGGGCCGGGGGGATGGAGGAAATTGGAGATAGCGCAATGGGGAGAGGAAAATATACTCGAGTAGATCGTTGACTTAGATCACCACTGGGCTCCCTGCCTGGAGTTCCGTTCTCGCTAGTGCTTAAACTCACCTGTATATATCCAGCTCACGGTAAGTGTACATTTATGAAAGTTTTGTCCGCGCTCACTTCGCATGTTTAAGGCTAGAAACCTCTAACTTAGGCGCTACTAGGCATATTCTAGCTGTATCTCATTTTTTAGCAAAGTCTAGGGTGTCAGCGATGCCTCCGTCGGAGGATCCATCGGACTCAGCACGGCAGTGTTCATACTGAAAGATACAAGGTGGAACGAGCCCGAATGGGGGAGAGATGAGTTTCGCAGATACTGTAGAAGCAGCAGTAGCGTGTGCTTAGGTATTATCAATAGAAAGCTCCGGAAAGCGGGTGTAATTACTAGCATTTCTTCTACTAGGGGATTGCAACGAATGTCTACTTCTTTTGTTATTGCAGGGGTAAGCAAGGGAATGGGGACGCATGGGGGAAAACTAGTGGAAAATTACTATCTGCGGTGATCCATAGAAGGACCAGGAAGACACCATTATGTTTCCTATTCACTCCTCCCTTTACTGAGTGTTTGAAATGAATGAGAGCGGGGTTACGAGCTATCCACACTCGCTGCCATTTGGACCGTAATTAATTTTGCACAGTATATAGTACAGGAATCGTCTATGATACAATGTCATGATAATAAGATATTGAATAAAGATGGACCGGTGGGGGCGAAAAAAGAGAAGAGAAAAATTAAACGGGAGGCGATTGTGAAGGGCTAATCGGGTGCCGAGGAGGGGTCGGGTATCGGGGAGAAAGGCAGGCCGACGGGATCGACCGAGAGGGGCTTTAAAGTAGGTCAGGCGGATCAAGTGAGGGGTATCTGGGACTTCGTCGATATCTAATATCATACTCGAGCACTTGTACAGTTTCCGACGGGGTGGTGACGAGTATGAGCCGGTGACGAACAGGGGTATTTGGCAAGCAAAAAAACCAAATTCGTCAAAGTAGGGCGATAAAAAAAAAGTAGCTGCAACCGATTCCTGTTCGCCACCAGCTGATATTCGCCACAGTCCTAGAGACTGTGCCCAGTGTCATTCCCGTTGAATGCGGTGAAAGTTGTTGCTATCGGCTTTCGTAGATTTCGGGTGGTAGGATAGTAAGGTGGGCCCCGCACCGGCAGTCGACACCAGTACCGGTAATAAAATCCAGTAATAGTTGCAGTTTACTCTCATAGCCTCTAGGGCCCGCTAGAGTGGCAAATGGCGAGTTTTTGGAGTACAAATCTGGCATTTAAAGAAAAGCTTTATGTTCAGCACGGTCCAGGGGCTTGTCTATTTAAGAGATACTAATGCAAAAACGAGCCTCTGTTCTCAAGCATCCCAGAAACTTTAGCCCCAGAGCATCAAAAAATAAGGATCTGACAGGCGCAAGTCGGAATGCGATCATCTAAAGGGATAGCATACTCATGCCACAGTTGTGGCTAGGCATGTAAGCGGGGACACTCTAAAGAGTGCCCAACACCTCAGCATAAATTAAGGTGGCAGTAAATTAGCAGTAAGACGAAGGTGGATGATATGGTGAAAGAGGTCAGAGCGGAGGTGAGGAGATTGACGTGTAAGGCCGATGTGCCGTAGCCGAGAGCTGGGTCCAAGGGCACGAGGAAGAGTGTGATGTCGTCGCAGGGAGTGGATGGAGGGGAGGGGTTGAGGAGGTTGGAGGGTAGGATGGAGAAGTCGACGTGGTTGTTGGCGGGGGGATTAGGATGGCGGAAGGGGAGATGAAAAGGTTGACGGAGGCGATGGTGGAGATTGAGAGGGACGCGGATAAGGTGGGGCGAGGGTTACGGCAACCCTCGACTCGATAGCGGAGGGGTAGTGAGATGAGGGGTCAAGGGCCGGTGTAAATATTTCGTTTAGGCGGTTGAGGTCAGGGCGGATGAGACGTGTGGCTCATAGAAAGTCGGAAGAGAGCAAAGACCTAAATCAAAGAAGAAGGAAAAAGCTCAACATACTGTACGAGTAAATTTGCGGCTCAACATAATCCCGTGGCTCAGCCGAGCAGCATTGTGGCTCCACATAACTTCGAGGCTCAATACAAGCCAGCAAGTTTGCCGTTTAAAATGGTTTCACCTCGTCAACATCTAATACCACCTATCGCGACCGATCATGCCACGAGCACTATAGTATTCCATGGCATAGCGAGTGCACGGCATAGCGAGAATGCCCATAGAAATAATACTTGACGCACAAAATTTCTATGGGCATTCTCGCCTAACTGTAGACTCGCTTCGCCAGGGGTTACTGTATCTTTAACACTTGCGGTTCACGGGTACTGGAGTAGAGCTTAGACAATAGTTCTCATCCGTCGGGTAAAGTGCCTGTGAAGACCCGTGAATACAAGCGAAATCCAACTTAGTGAATTCCCGCATACCGTAGTACATGGCAGGCAGTGCTGTGATTCTGGGAGTTAGGCGATAGACTACCGGTACAAGTACGATAAAGTCTTTACGGTGGCCGTCACGAAACTGGGGGCATCAATTGCCAGCAATCTTTCGCAACCATAAGCTTAACGAGTCCTTTTTTGCCCTGCCAAGCACCGGTACCGGTGTGGCGCAGGGAATTGTCTTAGGGTAGTTTTTGCATTTGGGAGGGTGTTCGCACCCATTGATACCCTAGTGTAGTAGATAGCTTGGCACGCAGAGTTTTCTGTTGATAAGCCTCCTTTCTCTTTCTGTAATTAGACAAGCGCAACCACACACAGCAAACACAGAATAGTCAACGGTTCCTTCCTCTGTCCCAATCAGGCTCTGAGCTTCCTCCTTTATCCATTCCTTGTCCTACACGATAAGCAGGTCATCACCAAGTCAACTCCCTACCAGTTTATCTTCCGGTTTAGTAGAAGGTCACCGTGACACCAGCGAGGTCGGATCCGGCACGCTCATCCCACCATCCAACTAAAGGGCAGTAGTGTGAGAGCCCGACACCGGTACCCCGGTTCGTGTAGCGCCAGGACCCGAAGCCCCCAGCAAGCGAGAAACTGTTGAACAGGGTTCTAGAACTAATGGGGGGGAAGGGGCGATCACAAAATTAGGTTACCCACTTGTAAATAACGAAGCTAAAATTACGCACTGTGTGTGAACAGACTGAAGCCGGGTTAAGTTTGTTTTTGCTCATGCTACCGGTACTCGAGCATATAGCAGCAGTCATACGGTAGTTTTCCTTAACTTATATTTTAAATTGGTTTAGTGGCATTTCTTGGGCCCTGAGTTATCATAGGCTCTAGCGCAAGGCTGTTCCTCTGTATTAGTACTTGGCCGCTTTATGAATTGCTGCCTAGATTACCTATCGGAGGTTGCGTGACTCAGCCAAGCCTGCGTAGATTATTGGTTCGATCCAAGTTCCCTGTGCCCTAGGTATGCATCGAAAATGTAGAATAAGATGCCCGTCTTGTTCAACAAGATGAAAGACAAACTACTGACAAGGTGGAAGATACTGGAGTACAGATTCTAGTTTGTAATCTGATACTTATCTTGGCCGTAGTTATTTTTAACTATTCCATAGTTAATTCGCTTAAATCATGGTGTATACAAGTACTAGAGTTGTGGTGTCGCTAGCAGCAACTTTTCGTTGTGCCGTACAGTATGTTGCGGTATGCCCTCAGATGCGTCATTTCAGGGGTTCTACTGTGCTTGAGTGCAAGGCTGCCAGAAGATCTTGCCGGCCGCCATCTACTGGTGCATCATTGGCGGTGGTGTGATTCTTGAAGTTTGGTGATGCAGTCTTCACGGTACCGGTAGTCGCCACGAAGGCGGGTCGACGAACATGGATTAGTTGCCACTAATCTTTTGTAACCCTAACCTTGATGTTTTCCTTTTTTGCATAACAAACACCCCTGGTCGGTGAAGACTATATATGTGTTAATTAATTGGCTGATGCATAAGGGTTGATATCCTTGTAGATACATCAAGCTGGCCAATACCACTACACGCACTCAGCGCGGTATTTTATGGGAGTGAAGCCTTGTGTTGCACGGCAGTTTACGATACTTGTGGTGGTTGAATATTTCCTTCGACCAATGCTGTTTCCAAGAGGGTAGCTTTGTTATCACAAATTTAAGGAGGTTTATCGGAGCGCCCAGATGGATCCACCAGGTTCCACAAAGAGCCACGCTTTTCTTCATCCCCGAGGAATTCCTGTAGTTGACCAACTCGAGCATCATCATCTACCCATACAATATCCTAAGCAGCAAAGAACAAAAATGTCGCAACTATTCAGCCATAATATCGGCTCTTTGAACACAACAAATATTAATATTAGTGTTGCCGATGACCCACCCAATATTCTAGACTGGCTATCCACACTAGATCCTAGGTTACGCCATCAAGACATCCAGGGCCGCAGAGTGGAAAATGTGGGCGAATGGGTTGTGCAAACCGAGGAGTTCAGAAGGTGGCGCGCCGGCAGTGAGGGAGGTGAATCTGATAACGCAGTGTTGTTTTGCTATGGAGATCCGGGTGTTGGCAAAACTTATATTTGGTAACAAGAATGAACTACAGGGAATGGAATAAAAATGATGAGTGCTGACAAGCCGTGGTGTTAGCTCGTTGGTGATAGACAACCTGTGCAATCAGGCAGGAAGACGAAATAGCACGGTTGCATGCTTTTATTTCGACTTCGCCACCCCAAAGGAGCACTCACCCACCAGCGCACTGGGCTGTTTGCTGAGGCAGTTGGTTTTCGGATTAGAGGACATCCCGGAGGAGATATCACGCGCATACAAAGACCGAAAAAGTGGTATTGGTGGGCAGGCACCACAACTTTCCGCTATCCTGAAGATGCTGGAGACTACCTGGTCCAAAAAGGGCGCTTTCATATGCATCGACGCTCTGGACGAGTGTGGGGACGATAACCGGGTTAAGCTTCTTGATTCCATAAATCAACTCCTCCAAAAGTCTCCGGGTACACGGATATTCGTGACGGGAAGACCGCACATTCTGCCTGATATCGAAAAGCGTCTTGCAGGAAGGGTGACGAGTGTATCCATAAGTTCTAAGAGAGACGATGTTATTAGATATCTTCGTAGCAGGCTAGCTGCGGACACAACTCCCGACGCGATGGACACTAGACTAGAGGGAGACATTCTAAACAAAATTCCTAGCGATAATCCTGAAATGTATGTAGAAGCAGTGGCACTCCGGAACCCATCTCCAGTCATCTACTGACAGATACACGTCTAGATTCCTGCTGGTCTCGCTAAATATCGATGCCATCCTACAGGAACCCACAATCCACGGCAGGCGACAAAAGCTCAACGCAATGATGGATGGCTCGGGGTTGGAGGGTGTTTATGGCGAAACTTTGGGCCGAATAAAAGGACCGGGTGGGGCAAAAGTGAGGCTTGGGATGGCCGCTTTGATGTGGATATCTCACTCGGAGAGGCCCTTGAGAGCTGATGAATTGTGTCATGCCCTAGCGGTCGAAATAGGGTCGCCGAACCTTAATACCGACAATGTTCCTTCAATAAGGACAGTGCTAGCCTGTTGTCAAGGACTTGTCGCCGTAGACAAGGAGGCTTCCACTGTCCGGCTAATCCACTTTACCCTTCAAGAGTACCTGCGGGTTCATCCTGATCTATTTGGCACAGTTCACTCGACTATAGCAGAGACCTGCTTAAGTTATCTGAATTCACAACAGGTCCGAGCCCTTGCGACAAGACCCTCTCCTGATATCCAGGACACACCTTTTCTCGAATATTCTTCCTTGTATTGGGGAGTGCATGGAAAAAGGGACCTTTCAGATTACACGAAAGTGCTTGCATTGAAGCTATTTGACGACTACTATAACCACATATCTGCTAGAACCCTCTTGAAAGAACGGAAAGAATATTCGGACACTATTGAGTTTGATAAACTCCACCTATTTAGTGGCCTACATTGTGCGTCTTTCTTCGGGATTGTTGAGATTGTGACATGTTTGATAGAAGTAGAATGTTGTGATATCAACCAAAGAGACTGTGTGGATAATACACCTCTCACGTGGGCGGCTCTTAATGGGCACAAACGAGTTGTTGAGATCCTACTCAAGCGAGGCGATATCAGTCCCGAGGAAGCGGGTCGGTATGGCCAGCCGCCCCTCTGGTATGCTGCTGTCAATGGGCACGGGGAAATAGTGAAAATGCTACTCGAGCGGGATGGGGTTAACTCTGACAAGCCAGATATCTACGGCCGAACACCACTCTATACTGCTGCATGGAATGGGCACGAGCGAGTGGTGAAAATTCTCCTCGAACGAGATGAGGTTAACCCCGACAAGCCATGTAAGGACGGCCAAACGCCCCTCTGGTGTGCGGCTTGGAATGGGCACGTAGATGTAGTGAAAATGCTTCTCGAACGGGACGGAGTCAACCCCGATAAACCTGATAACCATGGCCAAACACCACTCTTGGGTGCCGCTTTCAATGGGCACGTGGAGGTAGTGAAATTTCTTCTCGAACGGGATGGGGTTAAGCCCGACGAGCCTGATAACTGCGGCCGAACACCACTCTGGTGTGCCGCTGAAAATGGGCACGTGGAAGTTATGAAACTGCTTCTCGAACGGGACGAGGTCAACCCTGCCAGGTCAGATAAGAAAGACCAAACACCACTTTGGTGTGCCTCTTACGATGGGCACGTGGGAGTGGTGAAACTGCTTCTTGAACAGGATGAGGTCAACCCCGATGAACCATATAAAGACGGTCGAACACCACTCCTTTGTGCCGCTAGGAATGGGCACGTGGAGGTAGTGAAATTGCTTCTCGAACGGGACGAAGTCAACCCCGATAAGCCAGATGACGACGGCCGAACACCACTCCGGGAGGCCGCTTTCATGGGGCAAGTAGAAGTGGTCAAAATGCTCCTCGAACGGGACGAGGTCAACCCTGACAAGCCCCATAACGGCGGTCGAACACCACTCTGGTGTGCCTCTTGGAATGGGCACGTGGAAGTAGTGAAATTGCTCCTCGAACGGGACGAGGTCAATCCTGACGAGCCTGATCAGTACGGCAAAACGCCACTCCAGTGTGCGGCCTTGAATGGGCACGAGCGAGTGGCGAAAATACTTCTCGAACGAGATGAGGTCAAGCCCGATAAGCCTGACGACCGCGGCCGAACACCACTCTTGCATGCCGCCCGGAATGGGCATGCGGGAGTGGTGAAACTACTACTCGGAAGGGACGATGTCGATCCCGATAAACCAGACGACGGTGGCCGAACACCTCTCTCGTGGGCAGCCGGAGGAGGGCATAGTGGCATTGTGGAGATGCTGTTGGGCGCGCGCGATGTGACCCCCGACTCTATGGACAACGGCGGTCGAACACCTCTTTCGTGGGCTGCGGAATGCGGACACGTTGCAGTCGTAGAAATGCTCCGGCAACGGTGTAGCCTTAGCCAGGACATCGTGACGGCTGTCCCCACCGACCAGACAGCGCCTACACGGAGATCCGCCAGAGTTGCAAAGCGGCGACTCGCAGATCATGTTTCTGTTCCTCACCCGGCGGGCGGCAATAACCCCATAGACCTTTCCCCAACCGCACCTTCCGAATCCTCTCGCCGCCGTTCCAAACGGATCCGGAGATCTTGACATTCCTGAGAATAGCTCTTCACGATGAAATCCCTCGCTTCCAGTTTCACACTCCCTTGTCGCCAAGCTCCATACTCAATTTCGCTATTCTAGATATTCTTGCCTTTCTTGAGTGTATTACTCCTTCGACTACCGGGTATCTACCAACCTATCTCCATCTCTCTTGTTGTCTCCTCTTTTTACTATAAGAACTACATTGTATCGTGTTTCTTCTCTCATTTGGTTTTTTTTTCCTTATTGCTTGGCGACTCTGCTTTCTCTCTCTCTCTTTCTTCCCATCTCCTCCTCGGCGGGCGATCCCCCTCCTATTTTTCTCAATCGGATATTCTATGAGTACTTGCCTTGTCCGTGGAAAGTAGGTAGCCTTTTCATCCTCTAAAAATTTGATCCCGTGCAGTATAAATTTAATGTTAATAGCTCTTCTTTTTTTCTCGCAACTTCCCTATTTCTGGTTTCCATGTTTGTGTTCTCCTTGTTTCAAAAGGTTAAAAATAGTATCTGTTCCCGATCCAGCTGGTCTTTCACGTGGTCTCTTTTTTCCTTTCCTTTCCTTTCCTTTCTTTTGAATTTCGTTCCTTTCTGATTAGAATTGACTTTGGTGAGCTTCGCGGAGTTTGGTGTTGATGTACCGCAGTTAGTATACCCTAAAGAAATTAATTTCTCCCTCGAGCGCATAGCATCCTAGACGTAAACCATCACGATTAGCTAAATTAGATTATTACTTAGTTCAGGTCATGCAGTGCATGACATAAAACGCCCAAATCCAACTCAACGCACTGCATAATCCCGAACATAGCATTGGCTTCCCAAAACCCGGATGAAGTCTGAAACGACTTTATCCTCCAGTATCTGGACTGAGATCTTAAACCACATAACAGTCATCTCCCAGCTGCGGGGGGATCTGGGAGGAGGTTTTTTCTCTTATCTCTTTACTCTAGTTAGAGCTATTCGTTCATTCCGCTCTTCTTGTCCTTTTTCTATTTCTCCATCTTTCATCCCTCCATTTTGCTGGGCAGTCGGGTTACGACTGGGAGGAAAAAAAAATCTCATTAACCGACTTAATAGATCCTCAGATTCCCCATTCTGGTAAGTTCGAACACGGAAGTGAGGCGCCTTCAGGTGTATGGAGGCAGACCGTGCCGTAATTAAGTTACGAGTGATGGGTGCGGTTGGAGGGGGGCGGTGGGATAAGACATTAGAGATAAGAGGATAAGGAGAAGAAAGTATTGATCATTAGCCTAGACCACCATGGCACTCTCTGCATTGATTTCCATTCCCACCTGTGTTAAAATACACCTCTATATATCTAACTCACTGTACTATACATCCATGAACCTTTTGCCCGCGCACATTCCACATGTGTAAGGTCAGAAGTATCTGGTGCTGATGGGAATACTCTGGCTGTATCTCATTTCTTGGCAAAGTCTAAGTATCAGCAATCCCCCCCTCGGGGGATCTATTGTTGTTACGAGCGGCCTATTGTGGAGAGTGGACGAGTATAAAAGAGGAGAAAGTCAAGTCAAAGAGGAAACAGTAGATTCGGAGGATTGTATCTTGTTTGCTTATCGTTCTATCTAAGGCAGTACAGAGGGGGTTATATAGTGAATACGGAGAGTTGTCCTCCAAGGTTCCCACTCCCCGAAATATTTTCGGAGATCCATTTATCACGCTCATGATTCCGACGCAACCTGCGCTTTACTCTCCGGCTCCTGCCGACCATATGTGAGAATCCTCATATAGAGTACACAACCAGGTGTACCCCTTCCTCCTCCGTGATTTATAACAAGTGACAAAGGAAACTACTAACATAATGTGCGGTTCAATCGACGAAGGTACAAGCGAACGATGCCGGTAGGCGGAGTGATCACCGGTGATTTCCAACATCTATTAGACTCAGCAACCGGTATTGTTCATACTAGAAGATACACGGCGGAACAGCGCCAATGTGGGAGAGATGGGCTGCCTAGGAACTATAGAGGCTACGGTAGTGGGTGTTTCGGGATTTTCAATAGAAGCCTCTGGACAGCGCGAGTCCTTACCATACATTTCTTTGCTATGGGATTGCGGCGAATGTTCTTTTCTTTTGTTACCGTGGGGTAAGTAAGGGAATGGGAAGGCGCATGGAGGAAGATGGCTATCTGTGGTGATCCATAGAAGGACCAGAAGGCCCTATTACGTTCGATACATACACCTCCCCCTACCGATTGCTTGACATGAATGAGAACTAGATTACGAGCCATCCACACTCGCCGCCATTTGGACCATATTTAATTTCGCAAAGTATATAATACAGTAACCGCCTATGATACATGGTAGTAATAAAATAGTGAGTATGGATGGGCCGATGAGGGCTAGAAAATAGAATAGAAAAATTAAAGTGGAAGCAATCGCGAAGGAGCCAACCGCGACCCAGAGGAAGGCTCGAGTATCAACGGGAGAGGTAAACCAATGGGATCTACCGAGAGGAGGGGTTCCCGGGGCTTTATCGATATCTAATACCCGAGTACTCGTACAGTTTCCAACGGGGTGGTGACGAGTATGAGCATGTGGCGCACGAGGGTATTTGGCAATCGGAAAAGAAGAAAAAACGACAAAGTAGGACGACAAAAGAAATAATACCTGCAACCGATCCCTGTTAGTCACCGGCTGATATTTGTCACGGCCCCAGAGACCGTACCCGGTGTCATCCCCGTTGAATGCGATTAAAGTTGTTGATATCGGCTTTCGTAGGTCTGGGGTGGTAGGGTGGTAGGGTGTGTTCCCATACCGGCAGTCGGCACCGGTACCAGTAATAGAATCCGGTAATAGCTGCAGTCTCCTCTCATAGCCTCTGAGGCCCACTAGAGTGGCAAATGGAGAGTTTCTAGAGTCTCGATGTGGCAATCTAAAAAAGGTTTAATGTTCAGCACGGTCCAGGGGCTTGTCTATTTAAGAGATACCAATGCAAAAAACGAACCTATGCTCTCGAGAATCTCAGAAACTTTGGCCCCAGAATAAGGAAAAATCAAGACCAGACAAGCCCATACCTCCATACTATGGCTCAAAGCCTAAAGGAATGGCGTAATCATTCCAGGCTGTGGCTAGGTATGCAAGTGGGGACACACCAAAGGGTTCCCGGTAGCTTAGCATGAATTACAGTGGCAGAAATCACCGGTAAGGGGGGGTCGAGGCCGTAGTGAAAGAGGAGAGGGCGGAGGTGAAGAGGTTGACGAGGAAGGCCGGTGTGGCGAAGCTGGGGGCTCGGGCGAGAGTGAGGAGAAGGCTGTAGCGTTGTCGGAGAGAGTGGATGGAGAAAGTGGATGGATGGAAGGAAGGGGTTGAGGAGGCCGGAGGGCAGGATGAAGAAGTCAACAGGGTTGTTGGGGGGGGGGGTT
>Ga0307507_10005307_pt1 | contig 21328 bp, 3 predicted proteins | sample 7_EM_MG_FD_207223 | JGI IMG/M metagenome (GOLD analysis project Ga0307507, IMG submission 207223) | Populus trichocarpa ectomycorrhiza microbial communities from riparian zone in the Pacific Northwest, United States - 7_EM | ecosystem: Host-associated > Plants > Roots > Unclassified | place... | reverse complement strand
GAGAAGAATAGCAGCGCCGCTCGACATTTTATGCGGTCCTCGAGTCACGTGACTCGCGTCTACCATAATCCACGTCTGCTAAGATCCACCGTTTTCCACCAGCGCCGTAACAGTGCGCACGTGCGCACGCACCGACCACCAAGACCCTGACTGTTTAATTATATGATTCTCTCGTTATTCTTTTCTCTTCTTTACGCAACGTCTTGTTCTCTGCAAGAGCTATATAACCTTAGATTTAGATAGAATTTATATTATTCCTTCGAATCTTCCCCGAAGCCTCTTCGCGCCCTCATAGACGCCTTACAGTCGTTTGCAAAAGATCGTTTAATCGCGCCAAGCTCACGAACAGCCGGCATCGCACCTATCAAAACAATACACCCCCTATAGCCCCACTAATATAGCTCTATATTTTATAAATAGAGGCCTATTTTATAGCTCTATCCTAGGGCTACAAAATATGCCCTTATTTAGATAAATTGGACTAATATTAGTAGAATTATAAAGGGTGCTTTATCACGGCTGTAAAACTTAAATTAAGGCTCTGCGCTGACTAATCCGGCACCTTTACCTCCAAAACAAGCACCCCCTATAACTCTACTAAAATGGCCCTAAATTATATAAATTTTCAGCTAGGCGGGTATCACGAAGAATGACATAAGCTGGCTGATAGGTAGAGACACAGAATTGATTGAGTGATCTGTTTTATTTAAGGTGGCTCTAAGAGCCCTAATATACATAAGAGAATTGACCCCCTACAGGGGTCCCTAGAGAGTGATGATATAGGTTGAAACTAGACTGACACTGTCTGATACGGACGTCGAACAGCACCCGTCGCACCTCTGTAGTAAGGCTACCTCAGCGGCCAACACACCCCCTCAGATCTGGCGTAGAGCGTTAGAGCTGGATTACCGGATTAGGCAGTTAGGATAGACGAGCTGGTGGTAAGCTTTGCCAACTGTTAATTGACCAGATGTCTGATATCGCGGAGCCCCAATACTTCAACGAATTTTTGATAATTTTGCTTTAAGAGAGCTTTAGTAAGTCCGTCTGCAGCCATTTTGCTTATCGGTACCCATTGTACAACAAAGCTTCCATTTTGGACCTCTTGGCGAAACCAGAATTAATGGATATCTACATGTCGGAGTTTTATAGATACCGTAGGAGTCTCTTTTATTACAATCCGTACTAACTGTTAATTATTGCAATTAATGATAATATCCTGTTCTAGATTGAATCTAATAGCTTTAAAGATCCGAACTATATGCTCTACCTCTCCACTAATGCGTAAGAGAGCTAGGAGTTCTGCCTCTATAGTAGACTTAGTAACTACCTTTTATCTAGTTGCCTGCCATACTATAGGCCCATTAAATAGGTTTATTAAGAAACCCTATAAGCTCTATTATGTTAAAGCATTATTAGCAAAGCTAGTATTAGAAGCAGCTTTTAGAACCTGGTTTATCTTATATAGTATAATAGTAGAGAACTTAAGAGCTAGGTATCTGGTATTATAGAGATAGGTAAGTAATCTGTTAATCTCCGCAAGATAAGCTAGCGACGGATTTTATAAGAACTCAGCTAGCCTACTAACAGAAAAGGTGACGTCTGGTTATATAGTAGATGCTATATATATTGTAGAACCTATATAGTGTTAATATCCTTTTATCTGATTTGGTGTAGCTTCTCCCTTATATAGTGTTAATTCCTAGCCCGATAGTAGTGTAGCTAATAGCTTTAGATATTCTAGATAGTATATTAAGACTAGCTTCTTAAGATATTAATCTAAACAGAGCTAAAGCTTTCCCTTTTATTAATCTTGCATGATATAAGTATTTAGGAATAATATAAACTGAGGTATTTAGTGGATCTTAAATTAATCTTATAACTGCTTTAGGATGTCCTTTAGCTACTAGTAACAGCTTAGGTGTCCTATAATTAGGATATCATCAATATAGAAAAATACAAAGATAGGTTTGGTAGGGTGTATATAGAGATATAGCTTATCTAGTACTGCTTTTAAACCTATGCTTTGCAGAGCAGCAGACATTTCTAAAAACCATAATTTAGGAGATTTCTAAAGTCCATATATTGCCTTTCTTAGACGGAGGGAGAACCTAGGCAGTAGGTCTATACCCTTAGGGGGAATAAGGTAGACCTTATCGTCAACTAAGGCATTAATAAAGGCGTTAACAGCGTTAATCTATATAATATTAAGGTTAAAGCTAGCGATAAGAGCGCAAAGTAGACGGAAGGTTTAATAGGCTGCTATTATAGCTTTAACCTCCTCTTATAAGACAGCTTAAAGGTCTCTATAGACAACTAGATAAGCCTTAAATCTTATTATAAAGCTGTCCGAATCTTCCTTATAGGTAAAGACCTATATAGTAGGAAGTTGATAAACCTTCTTAATTAGTCGTACCTTATTCTATATCTGCTTTTTGGTTAAGGCCTTTATCTTAGTGTAAGTAGCTGCTTTAAATTCTATAGCGTACTTATAATTAAGCATCTCTTTCCATGACCCTAGTGGTGGTAGAAAGTCGTCTTAATGTCTATACATCTTTATAGCAGTAGTATAGAAAGCGTAAGCCAATGGTGTTGTATCTGGATTAATAATATTATTACCGTCATTAATTTGAACCGTAAAGGCTTGTTGTTATAGATCCTAATTTAGCATATCTTCCTTCTTTACTATAGGCCGCTTTTTACAGCTAGAACGTCTCTTACCCCTTAATAATAAGCCTGCTATTATCTAAGGTTCGAAACAAGATGTAGGATCTATAATTAGTGGTTTAGTAACATTAGAAGATAACTAAGTAGTAAATAGTGTCTGTGGTGTAGATGCCGCAGTAGATAGTAATTGCTAAGGCGCTAAAGACGCTAATAGTATAGACGGTTCTGGAGTTAGCTCTAGGGTAAGTAGCTGACGGAGTTCTTCTGTTAAGATTTGAATGCTTTTTAACGTAGGAGTAATGTCAATATTTGCCAAATGCGGTAGTCTTATATCTAGTTCTTTGTTAAAGTTCTTTATCCAGTCCTTGCTGCCATCTTAAAGATTATCCAGTAGGTCCTAGATAAGATGTTCTAGTGTTTTAGGAGTAGGTAAGCTAGCGATAGCATTGATAAGGTAAAGACCTCCATACTCTATAAGGTTGGCGAATAGGCTTCCATTATCTTTATAGCGTAGATGGTTTGTAGATTGGTTAATAATTACTCTAGCCCTGCGAAGCTTTGCTGCAGATATTAGATTGGTATAAAAATAGGGAGCGTACGCTACGTTCCTTAATGTTAGATACTAAGTTAGGCATTATTTGCCCATCTTAATTACTAATTTAATATTACCATATCTATGGATTTCTGCTCTAGCATCTCTAGCTGTTGCTGTGGATATATATAGCTTAAGGTTACGGAAGTATCTAATATTGTTGCAGAAGTGGGTGTCTGCTATAGTGTTATATCCCTAGGCATTAATTAAAGACAGATCTAGATAATCCTGCGATAATGTTAATAATGAAAAGGATGTTGTTATAGTAGCCGCTGTAGCTTGGGGCCTGTCTAGGTCCTTAATCTTTTTAGCAGTAGATAAGGCTGATTGAGATAGAGATAATGGAGATGTCCTTGACCTAGGACGTTCCTGCTTAATTTGCTTAAGCCTTTTATTATAGTACTGCTTATTTTTTAGGACTTTAAGCCATTCTTAACACTTCCTTAAACACTTGTTATTTGGTATAAAGTTTGGACCTTAAAGAGATTGAAATAGCTGCTTGCAATTTTTTAATTTGTGGATTAAACCATAAGCAGGACACCTTGTCTGAGATAGATAAGAAGCTGGAATAATAGACGTTGTTGTTTGGTCTGCAGATAGTTGTCCTGCAGATAGCTGTCCTAAAAGTATAGCATAGGCGTTATAATTAGAATTCGGGTATTTGTAGAGTAGGTTGAATTCCTTAATTATTGTTGCCATTTTGAGCTTCTCTAACCTCTTGGCTACCTTTTGAATAAAGGCATAATATAGAGCTAGATAGATTTCCTTATAGTCCTGGACAAAGGCTTATATAACGCTGCTTTCCGTTACCTCTATTAACCCTTCCTCTAGCTCTTTGCCGTTCTGTATAATGGTGATATAAAGCTAAAGCTAAGATTCTAGAGTCTAACGTTTAGACCCTTATTTCCGTTTCTTAAGATTGTTTAATACTATTTGCTACAGCGTAGCTTAAGATGGCTTTACTACCTTCTTTAGAATTAAATATAATATGGTGAGGTTTTTAAGATACCCAGAGAAGTTAGTGCCTATAGTAGTATGCAAAAGTGCTGTAAACGTGTGGAGCTTCTCTTCCCGCTTTAGGTAGTCTTATTATTAAAGCTTATAGAGTTTAAAGAGCATCCTCTATGTCTCTACAGATTGCTAAGTTTGTTGTCCTTGCTGACTTAATAACCTAGGTATAGCTGTTCTAGTAGACGCTAGAGTTGCCGTTGGAGCTATAGGAGCTGTAGGAGCTGCTACTGGTGCTGTAGGAGCCGCTGCTGGTGCTGTAGGAGCTGCTGCTATCAAGGGTATATCTGGCTTAGTATTTTCCTTAATTTTATCTTCCGTCTTATCTGGGTTGACATAGTCCCAGATCTTCGCAAAACTTACTTTTTAGCGGATAAATTAAAACCATAAAGGCCAGTCTTTTTGGGTTAGTAAAAGAGGATTGGTAGAGTCTGTGGTTGCTATAGTGGCTTTTATTTTAAGGTTTAAGAGAGGTTGCGTAAAGAGACGCGCTTACGCGTAAAGTACGCAATATTTCGTGACGAACTATGCTTAAAGAGGCTTAGTGGTATCCGTCTAGCCACTAAGATCTCCCTGGTGCTTAGAAGGTTACTAGGCTTATAACTTTTAGCTAGGTGGGTATTATAAAGAATAACATAAGCTAGCTAATAGGTAGAGACATAGAATTGATTAAGTGATCTGTTTTATTTAAGGTAACTCTAAGAGTCCTAATATATATAAGAGAATTAACCCCCTATAGGGGTCCCTAGAGAGTGATAATATAGGTTGAAACTAGACTAATACTATCTAATATGGACGTCGAATAGCATCCGTCGCACCTCTATAGTAAGGCTACCTTAACGGCCAACATAAATAAGGGCTTATTTTATAGCCCTAGGATAGAGCTATAAAATAGGTCACTATTTATAAAATATAGAGCTATAATAGTGGGGCTATAGGGGGTGTATTGTTTTGATGGATGCGATGCCGAGTGTTTGTAAGCTTAGCGCGATTAAACGATCTTTTGCAAACGACTGTAATATAGGACTATACTATAGTAACTAAAACGCCTTAATATAGGAATAGAGCTCGTTTAGGTGTTATAAATTTAGAATAACATTATATAACTATCTAAAAGTACTAATCTAACATAAATTATGTACCTTTTCGCCTAAAATTGCGTACGAAAGTACTTAGGGGCGTTGCTACGCGACCTTATATAGGGTTAGGCGCGTTATTAGTATGGGTAGCCCTAACCTTATATTAACCCAGGCCATAACTACACTAAATTAGCCCCTTTAATATGTAATGGGTATTAAAGATTAGGGTTAAGCTTAGCGTAACCTTAGGTTACACACAACCCCCTAAGGTCCGCAATATATCATCTAAATATTACCCCCCCTCCTTTAGTAGTGGCCCCTACTTTTTAGACACGTTTTTAAGGCCTAAGTTAGTATTAGGTTAGTATAGAGGTCCTTATTACGCGCCTTTAACATTATTATTGCCTTAATAATCTATTTTTTAACCCTCTTTCTATTCCTATACCTATACTAGCTTTTAGCTTATATAGGGCTTCTAATTTTATATAGAATGGCCTACTATAATTTTAATTTTATAATATAGAGCTTTCTTCTTCTCCTTATCCTCCTTTAATATTTACACGTTTAGTAGTTTTATTTACCTATACCCGCGCTATACTTATACGTCTTCCCCTTAACCTTTTATAGAGATAAGGTCTTTTAAAAATCTTCTTACCCTATAATCTACCTTGTAGTTAAAGGAAGCCCTCCTAGCTTCCTTTTTCTCCTCCTTCTATAGCCTTTAGAACGAATTTAAGACCTAAACAGCGCGGCTATAGGATATTTACAAGGCCTAGCGCTTAAAAAATACTATAAGGGCGTATAAGCTAAAGTAGAAAAAGTAAGAAGACTAATATGCGAAACTAGAAGGTAATATAAACAGCGCCTAGGTAATAGAAGATAAGCTTTGCCTATTTTTAAAGCAGTAAGTTATTAACTAAGAATTATAAGCTGCTAGCTATTAAAAACGGAAATTAAAATAGAAAGAGATATAGAAAAATAGTAAGTGGGTAAAGAAGAGGTAGAAGATAGTTAAATAGGTAGGGGGAAGATAACTGTAGGGGCAGCTATAGGGGTAGGGGAGGAAGCTATAAAGGAAGAAAGGGAGGTATAGGATAAGGAGGCCCTAGGCGCTCTATTTAACGAGATAGTCCAATACTTAATTATAAATAGCTATATCTCTACTATTACTAAGCTTTATATATAGTAGTTAAAATTACTTTTCCCTTGTATACGGAGTAGTCTGCGTGGGCCTAGATAGGATCCGTATTAGACGTTAATTAAAGAATCTACTACTATATAGTAGTTAAAAGGTAAGACCTTATAGCTACTGCAGGGGGCGAAGCTTTTAGTAGTATTAGATGGCGCCCGCCGTAATAAGGATTAGATTTAATATATTAACTTTATTAATTAAGGCCTATTTATAATTATTAGTAGCTATAACGTTAAAGGGCTTAAAAAGGCGATTACTTAGTGCTTAAAGACGGGCTTTAAGAAGCCAGGTTTAGTTAAGTTTTACCTTTAAACTGCAGCTAAGTATTTATTAGGTTTATATATACCCTATCTAGTTTATATAGCTACTATTTTCTAACCTATTCTTTAAGCTATACTACCGTTGCCTGTAGTAAAAGTAAATAAGATATTTAGTTTACCAATTTTGTTTTTATTAAACTAGAAAATAAAGGCCCTTAACCGGATAAGTTAGCGCCGTATATAATTATATTAATAATATATTATTATTGTCGGAATATATGGACAGAAGTTACGTGGTTACGTGTCGTCGACGTGTCGTTGTTATGTCTTTGATTAGTCATCCTTATGGTGACTAATCAACCCCCTACTTAGGCACCGCGATCCTTACGATCCTCTGCTTTCGATACCTATTTGCAAAACATCAGAACAAGAGTATACTCTTAATAGGCCACCCCCCCCTGTGAAACCGACAATTATAGAGTAAGTATAAGTAGTAATAATATATTATTATAGAGTGAGTATAAGTAGTAATAATATATAGCGAAATAGATATTATTAAACTATATATATAAACTGTGTAATAAAGTTAAGACATTATATAAGGAAAGAAAGTAAGGAAACGGGAAAAAAGGATATATATTGTTAGTTTAGTTGCTTAGTTAATATATATATAAAGCAGAATAGGATTTAAGTAGTAGTCCTAGCAGAACTTAGTAGAATTTAGTAAACTTAGTAGAATATAGCAGAATGTGGTAAATTGCCATTAGATTGCCATAGATTACTAATAGATTACTATTAGATTGCCGTCTCGCGGTTAATTTCTTCTTACTGTGTTAGTAGAAATAGGTAGATATGTATAAGGTATTATAGAGGTGTCCCATAATAGTATACCCCCTTTAAACTCGAGCTTCTGTAAGATAGGGCTATATTAGTTCTAGGTAGAGTTTATAAAAGTCTTCTGCGGCTTATATAAGTTCTATAGAGTTAACGGGTTCCTATAAGGGCTTAATAAAGCCTTTCTATTTTATAAGGTATATATATTTATATTTCCATTTATTATACTTAATATTATTAACTCTTTTAAGATACGGATTTTACAAAAACTCTGGAGCTCTTGCTACACCTGGCCCAAAAAGACTAAAACCAAAACCAACTAAAAGAACCGTAAAAAATACCCAGAGAATCCCCCTAAGATGCATGTATCGCAGGGGAGGCACACGTCAAATAACAGTGGTTTGCACTCACGCGCGACCGCCAGAACCGCACCTAGCAATAGCCCTCCATAATAAAAATAGGTGAATACCACACTATAAAGCGGAAATACCTTTATTAAGAAGGCATCTAATAAAATATAAAGCCTATTAGACGCGTCTAGTATCTAGAATTATAGGGGAGTAACTATTAGCTATAACAATCTAATATAGGTAGTAGAATAGCTCCGCTAGTCTAGGAAACCTTAGGCGCCCCTTTAGTAAACCCTTAATTAAATCCTCTAACGGCTAAGCAAAATTAAAAATAAATAAAAACCCCCTTTACTAGTAAACCGTACCTAGGCCGCTGTAGCTGCACTTCTATAGCATAGGGAACTTAACCCCCTTAAGATAATAACAGGGTATATAATTATAATATAACTAAATATAGAAAAAGTAGAGGGACTTAGGGGATAATTAAAAACAGAAGTCCTTATAAAGATTTATAAAGAGGTCTATAACGCTGTTACAGTCTAATACCTTAGAAGTAGAGATATTAGAGTTACCCTAAAGGACTAATAAGCAAAGGAACAAGCTATAAGGGTAGGGGACAGGCTAGGAGAGTATATTAGTATAAAAGTACTCTATAAGAACTACCTAGTTAAAGTCCTAGTGGTTCCTATAAGCCTTAGGGTAGAAAAGAGACGCTAGGCGGATAATATAGTAATTATATAGAAGATAGTAAGACAAATAGAACGCCTTATACTAAAACTTAAGATTACCTAAATCTAATAGCTTTAATAGAAAAATGTAAACTAAGCAAATAATAAGAATAATAAAAGAATATAAGGGTCGCTAGAGACTTGTTAGGGAGACGCTGGACAAATATATAGCTCCCTTATTATTAGTATATATATACTAGGAATATAAAAACTCCTTATCTAGAAAGGAATAATTATAAATAGCCTTATATATAATATAAGGCTCTATAACTACAGACTACGCCTAGAATAATACTACCGCTATATATAATAGGGACATACCTAATCTACATACACAGTATAGGTGTGCTGCGGCCACTATATAGGCCCCTATAATATAAGACACTACTTAAATTAAGACTAAATAAAATACGTAAACTGCTACTAAAGTATATATAAGGCGTAGAAGAGAGAAGACTATATTAAATATAGGAGATAAAAGGTAAGGGCTTAATAGCTACGGGAATAACTACACGCTAGATTATATAAATAGAAATAATAGGTAATAAGCTAGGGGGGTGTAGGTGCCTTTCTAGCATTTCCTACCTTTAATACTAGGGGGCTAGGCCAGCCATCCTAAGCCTTAACGGGCTAGAAGCAACGCTACGCAATATTACTAGACCATATAGGGATATAAGGGTTACAGGGGATATAAGGGAAAGGACGCCCTATAGGAAGACCCTTATAGATAGCTATAGCAAGCTTAAGACTAGGATAATTAAGAATTAGACTTAATATAGTAAGTATAACATTTACAGCTAACTCTTAAAGGGTATATAGCTAACTAGCAAGAATAGGGGAAGAACCGGAGACAATAACAGATTTAGATATAGAAGCGCTAGCAGAAATATAAGATACAGAAATAGAAAGCTCTATATAAAATAAGTAGTAACTAAGGTGTAGATATAAGAGATAGAAGTTCTAAATATTCTAGAGAAAGTAAAAATAGAAGAAGCGAGAAATAAAGAAGAGGTAAAGAACCCTTGCTAGGGATCCACCACCTATCTATTATATAGTATAACTACAGCAATATAAACCACCGTCTTATAAGGCCCTTACTAGACAGCCTAGACCCAGAGAAACACTATATCCTTACTATATAAGAGCCGTATTATAATACCTATATATAATTAATATACTGCCCCTAAGGATTCCAGCTCCTATATAAACTAAAAACAGCTATACGCGTATGCTTTATAATTAGTAAGGCTATCAGCCTATCCTTATAGCTATAGTAGGCAGTTAACCTAGATATTGCAGTTATAATAATCCAAATATATAGGGGACCGGTATAGATTATTAATATATATAACCCTAAAGTTAAAGGGGTCCTATAAACAGAGAACATTATATTAGTAATAAGCTTACTAGGAACTAAAGGCACAGAGTTTATCCTATTAGGAGATATAAACCTCTACTACCTATAGTAGGGGGGTATTTATATTGCTGCTAAATAATAGGCAGAGTGCCTACTAAGAGCTATAGACACTTAGGGCCTTAAGCTAGCCACCCCCCTAGGAGCAATTATATGGCAATAAGGCACCACTAAAAGTATAATTAACCTTATATTTATAGACAAAGGCCTATACTAGAGACTTAAAAGGTGCAACCCTAAAGAAGAATAGGCACTCGCTTTAGACTATATCCCTATTTAGATATAGCTAGATCTAAATATTAAGGCGCAACTAAATAGCAAAAGGTATGTAATAAGAAAGCTTAAAACAAATAGCTTCCTTAATATAGTTAAATAACAACTTTAAGACTTAGAAGAAATCCACCTGATATTAAACAAGTAAGGCTTATTAGCTACCCCTAAGGAAATTAACTAAAAGCTAGAAAGGATCTAGGCAGCAATTAAAAATAGGCTAAAAGAGTACTACTTAGTCTTATAACCAGGCCCCTATGCGCGATATATATGGTCCATATAATATGCGGTTCTTATTGCCAGCCAACAATAAGCAAGAAGAAAATATATAAGTAGCCATAATCCTAAAGACAAGAGATAATATAAAGACATAAGAAACCAGCTAAAGAATACCCTAAAAAAAGAAGTAAGGAATAGCTAGAGACGGTTTATAAATAAGTATACTATTAACCTAAGCCTCCCCCATAATAAAGGTCTTTAGAGGATAGCAAAATAGGCAAAGAAAAAGGTGGGACGTTTAGTAGAAGACCTACACCTTCCGCCCCTATAAAGACTAGGTAAATTACTAGCTATAAGAGATAATAATAAGAAGGCAAAGATCCTTATAGAAAGATTTTTCCCTTAATAAGCTTTAGTAGACCTTAGTAATATTACGGGTAAAGTACCGGTGCCTAAGGGTTAACAGCGATATAATAACTAAAGAAATGGCCAGAACTATTAGCCGCCTTTTAAATAATATAGCACTAGGACCAGATAGATCCTAAATAAAGCCTTAAAGACCTATGGACCACTAATAGTACTTTAGCTTACAGATATAGCTAAAGCATACTTTATAATAGGCTACTACCCAAGACTTAGAAGAGCTATAACAACGTTTATCCTATATAAAGAAGGCAAAGTAGACTACTTACTTTTAGGGAGTTACCGCCCTATTGCCTTAGAGAATACCCTTAGTAAGATCTTAGAAAGGGTAATAGCGGACCATATAGCAGATATAGCTAAGGAATACGCCCTACTACCACAAAGCTAAATAGGGGCAAGAAAGAACCGCTTAACACTATTAGCACTTACGCTACTTACTACCACCATTAAATCTGCATGGGCGATATAAAGGGACTTTATAGTATTAATGCTTAGCCTAGATATTAGTAATGCCTATAATAATGTACCCCATAAGTATCTCCTATATATCCTTAGGGCAAAAGGCTTCCTAAAATAGATTATATAATTTATCTAAGGGTTTACAGATTAAAAAGAAACATTACTAGCCTTTAGCGAATACTAAAGCCCCCCTATTACAGTTATAATAAGAATATTATAAAGATTACCCCTTTTGCCTATACTCTTCCTTTTCTTTATAAGTAACCTACTTAACTTCTTTAAGGAAGGGGCGACCTAGGGATTAGGCTTCGTTGATAATATAAACCTAATTATATACGGGCTAATAGCCGCAGAGAATTATAGAACACTAAAAAAAGCTTATAATACCTATATAGAATAGACAAGACAATATAGAGTCTAATTCTTACTAAAGAAATACCAGCTAATCTATTTTATAAGAAAACGTAACCAATCTATAGATCTTTAGCACATAATTTATATCTAAGGCTTTGGGGGTTAACCAGTTTAGGGCCTAAGAGTATTAGGAGTATAGGTAGACAGTAAGCTCTAGTAGAGCGCATATATAGTATAAGCGGCCTATAAGGGCCAAGTATAGTATATTATATTATCTAGGATTGTTAATTCCATATAGGGTCCATACTTCTAGAGGTCACGCCTACTATACATAGCAGTTATCCGGCCAACCATAACATATGGGTCCAGTATTTAGGCCATTGAAGAATCTAAGAAAGGCCCCCCTAAATTACTCCTTAAACTACTCTAAAAGGTCTAAATAGCCTACCTCTAGAGTATAATAGGCGGATATAAGCGAACGGCTATAGTACTACTTAAGAAGGAAGCTAATATTCCCCCCCTATAACTATATATTAAAGCCGCTGCAATATAAAGGGCGTAAAAGGAACGTAACTCTAATATTATGAAGTATATTAAGACACGCCTAAATAAACTATAGAGGGACCCTAGGGCGCTTTATAGGAGAATAAACCAATAACCCTAAAGTAGGGAAGATATATTAGAGAAACAGGTAAAGAAAGTAGAAGAAAAATGGTGCTGCTTTAGGGCCTAGGCCTATATAGAGGAGGAAGGGAGACGTATAAGAGGCTAGTAAGGACAATAGTAAGAGAGAGAAAGGAGCTAAAGTAGAGCATAAAAGAACGCCGGGAAACTATCTACCGTAATGCAATACTGGCTAGACCAACGCTAGAGAGGTGCGTAGGAGTTAAAGGTATAGAGGCTAACTAAGGCAAGAGGAACCTAAGCCATAGCATAGTTAACGCTATGGGGGGTAAACACTCTAGGGCTCCAAGAAGGCCTAACAAAGGTAGAAAATACAATAGTAACACTCTTAAGAACAGGAATAATAGGACTAAAAGACTGGCTCTACTAGGTAGGTGTCTTAGTAGATAGCCTAAGATGTAAATATAGCTGGCTAAAACAGACACTAAAATATGTAATACTATTATACCCCTTATACACTAACCAAAAAGTAATACTTTTAGTAGCTAGCATAGAGAACTATAAGATACTACTCTTAATATAAAAAGGCCTTAAGGCGGTTACCCAGTGGCTTATTAGCCAAAATGTACTAAACCAGTTCCGGGTTGTAAAGGAAATGGTAATAGAGGGCGGGGGGGGGCGAGTAATGGGCGCCCCCTAATAACTCTATAGTAGTAGAGTAAAGTTTACAATACTAGCGCGTCCGTAGGCTTGTTATAGCAGCAGTAGTTCCCAAAGAGGTTAAAAAGTAAGGTAGTAGGAGCACCATAGGTGACTTGCAGGCGCCTCGCAGGCGCCTTGTAGGCGAGTCCCAAAAGGCAGAGAGATGGATTACGGGGTTTTCTTAAATAGAGTTTTCTCCCCATATATATATAAGGAGTAGTCCGTGTGGGCCCAATAGGGATCCAAATCAGACGTTAAGCAATGAATTATTATTATTAACTCTTTTAATAAAGTACTTATTCTTACCATCTACTTTAACTAGTAGAGGAGGGTCCTAGATCTATTTAGGTAGGGCGTCTAATATAGGGGTAGTAGGGTAAAGGACTAACGTATAAAATATAGGGTGGATTTTAACCGTATTAGGGAGCTTTAGTTAATAGGCATAAGAAGAGATAACCTTTTTAACCTTATAAGGCCTAGCATTCTTCTAATTAAGTTTCTTAATAGGTCGTTTTGTGTTTAGATTTTTTATATCTAGCCAAATAAAGTTATTAATTTAGGAGACTAGTGCTAGGGTTTGGTTCTTATTTACTGTGGCTTTATAGATAAATTGGGCCTATATTTTTTATTAATAAGGAACTCTTGTAGTTCTTCTATCTTCTTTATAAATTAATTTGCTTCTATAATTTATAAGGTATAATAAGCGGGGTAAGGAACATTACTAAAGGGTTTAAACCCTATTTGCGTGTTACGGGACAAGGGCGGTAGCTATAGAGCGTATATATTTAAGGAGTCTACAAGACATTACGCGATTAATTATAAGGGTTGAGGACGTAAGGAGGTAATATACCTACGTATAGCTAATATAAGCTGTATATAAGGTGTATATAAAAGCACGGGGCTCTCCTATAGAGGCCCCTGCGGTAGAGTTCTATAATATTACCACCCCTCCTATAAAGGCGGAGCTTTGGCGACGCTATAGTTACTATATATATATAAAAGGGATACTTAAGGTATAGAGAGGAAGAAAAAAAAGGGGGTATTGCTAAAGGCTTATAATAATGTTATGTAATAAGGCTTAGCACCTAAGAATCTAACCAATTAGATAACTTTAACCGCTGGTTAAAGTTCCTAGACATCTTAACAATATTCTAGTTACGTAATCGCACTTTATTATTATATAATGGCAATCTGCGGTAATCTAATAGCAATTTGCCCTTTTATGGCAATGTATAACGGTTTAACTCTCTAAGGGCTCCTATAGAGGATTAGGTATAAAATCTCTGCTTAGGCCCAGTTTCTATAGGTTTGCGTAGTAGAAGTCACTAATTAGATCCTTTGCATTTTTAAAGTGTTCCTATAGTTGCCATTCTGGCTAATTTATGTTAAATTATGCGTAGATAGCTCTATAGTAGAGCTGCCGTCCTCTACCTTTACCAAAGTATTTAGAGTTAATAATTTGTTTAGTAGTCCACTCCTTATAGTTATTATCTTTATTCTTATTTTAGATTAGTACTAGTAGGGGTTTATGCTAGTAAAGGTATAGTAGCTATAGGTAAAATATAGGCTATATCCTATAGGTAGCTAAGGTAGGTAGGAGCTCTAGCTTATATACGGCTCCCCTATTAATAACTTATTTAATTAAATAGGGGCCAAGGTTCTTATAATTAAGTAATTTTATAGGCCTCTGTATAGAGATATTATGTATATTTAGCTATACCTAGTCGCCAACACGCATTTCTGGTGGTGGTGTTTTATAATAGTTGGCAAAGTAGGCCTACTTTACTTAAGCCTAGGCCATTTCTTCCTTATAGTAGTTAAGTAGATTTTTTATATGGTCTGTATGCTAGTCGGCAAATAGTATCTTAAGGCGTTTTCCATATAGCAGTTTCTGATTAATAGGTTTTAGTAGCTCTATACTAGATTAGGGGTAATAACTCTTATTTACAAAGAATAGGGTAAGTCTTATAGTAGTTAAGATATAATTATTTACTGTAAATTTACCTAGTGGAAGGTAATCTACCTAGTTATCTTAACTATAGGCGACTACCTGTTATAGGTATGTATTTATACTAGCATTAGCGTTTTCTGATTACTTAGTAGTTTTATAGTAAAAGGATATAGATATTTTAACGGAGATGCCAAGGCGTTAATAGATTTGTCTCTATATATTAGAGTTAAACTATATGCCTTAGTCGGACATAACTAAGTTAAATAACCTATATAATTAGTAGATTTTATAAAGAAAGGTATTAGTAACATTGCTAATGGCTACACCTTTAGTTAGGACGTAGTAGCGCTCTTTTATAAGTCGGTATATTATTATAAGGATGTTCTTATAGGTACGGCTATGTTATTTATAAGGTAGTAGGTTAATAATAAAATTAATGGCGATATCTGCCTATTGTTATATAGGTACAAGTAGAGGGTATAGTAGTCCTTAGTACTTTATATTAAAGGCCTTAGCGCGCTTATAACTATAGCAGGCGCCTATAAAGCGTTTAATTAAGTCTATTATTTTTAACTAGAAGTAGTATTAGCTAAGAAGCTTATAGGTTCCTCCTTTGCCTAGATGGACGCTTAATTAGAGGCTATAAGCCATTTAGATTAGTTGCCATTGTAGATTTTCTAACTTAAAGATAAATAGGCGACCTCTATAATAGAGCCTATTCTCTTTTACTTTTAAGGCCGCTATATTAATCTAGCCTAAGCTTTAGAGGTTAGTAGGCAGTGTATAGGCGCTGGTAGTCTTTGCGGTAATAAGTTAGTATAGTAATAGGTTAATAGAGGTGTTATATACTATAGTAATAAGCTTATTAATTTTAGGGGGTAACTTTAGTTCTGTGGTATAAAGCTAAGGTATAGTTAACTCTGTTATAGGTAGTATACCTAGGGCCAAATTTTGTGCTTTTAGGATTATCTATTATTGGAACTAATTATAAGGGTTATTTTTAGACTAAGGAAGGTCTTATAAGCGGTATATTAGGCTATTAGGCTTAATACCTTATACTCCTAGTCTGTATATAATTTTAAAGTTAAAACTAGAGAGGAACTTATTCTAATATACTTAGTGTTAGTTTAGCTGTTTTATAGTTATAAAGTACTTAAGGTTGCAATGGTTTGTAAGGACTTTAGTTAGCTAGTTAGGTTCTACTAAGAAAAGTTCTAGTTAGAATTCTTTAAACGCTTATATAATTATAAGGAGTTCCTTATTATAGATCTTATAGTTATATTTTTATAGTATAAACTTAAATAAGTAGAATATAACTAGGTAGAGGAAGTTGTTATTACCTATCTAGGAGAGAATATTTGCGTTAATATAGTTTAAGGAGTTAGTCTTAAAATAGAGTTATTATCCTAGTATAAAATAAGCTAGGATAGGTACTTTAGTAAAAGCATCTTTAAGGTCTTAAAATGCCTTCTTATATTTAGGCGTCTAGATAAAATATAAATATATTTTCCTTCCTTTTATAGAAAGGCCCTTTATTTATATTATTGCTATAAATAGTGCTATAACGCCTGAAGAGTTATATATAAATTTTAATAGAAGTTGGTAAAACTAAGAAAGGTTTATATATCCTTAATGCAGTTAAGGGTTTGCCATTTAGTAATTATATGTGCCTTTTTAGGGTCTATATGGATACCCTTAGTAGTAATAATTAGTCCAAGGTATTTTACTTCTATAACTAAGAATTTATACTTCTTTAAATTAATATAAAGTCCTATATCCCTAAGGCGCTATAGGACCTTTTAAATATACTTAGTATACTTAAAAGGGTTATTACTGTAAATAAGTATATTGTCTATGTACGCAAAGTAGAAGTTATTAAGGTAGTCCTATAAGGTGTTATTAATATAGCTTTAGAAGCTGTTTAGGCTGTTATATACACTAAAGGATATAATAGTATATTTAAATTGGCTAAAGCGCGATATAAATATGGGTTTCTATTTGTTATCCTTTTATATTTAAAGGTAGTTAAAAGCGGCAATAATATTAAGCTTAGTATAGATTTTAGCTTAGCTAAGCCGCTTAAAAGTCTTATATATAAGTGGTATAGGGTATTAGTTCTTAATTGTAATAGTGTTAAGTCCTCTATAGTTAATATAGAATTAAATACCTTCTTTTAGCTTCTTAGTAAGGAGGATAGGGGCGGCTACTAGGGATATACTAGGACAAATAAATCCTTTATTAAGGTACTTGTTAATATACTTTTTAATAACTAGAAGTTTATCTTTTAATATTAGGTAGGGTCTTTTATAGGGTGGCGTTTTTTTATTTAATATTAATGGTATAGTTATTGGGTTAATATAGGGGGAGTATACCTACGCCCTTTTATAAGCATATATTAATAAAGTTATAGTATCTCTTAGGGAGGAGCTTATGGAGTTCCTTATTAGTAAATACTTTTTTAAGCTTTATAAATTTCTTAAAGTCTAAAGGTAAAAGTCTATAGAGTTTTATAGGGACATCATCTTCTAAAAGATTAACTATATCTATTTTATTACTATAGAGAACATAGTCCTATTCTTTTTTGGGCTTATATGGTTATGATTAAAAAGCTGCAGTAATGGTCTAGCCTTTCCTATATACTATATAGTAAAAGGCCGCGGCACTTATATAGTAGTAGTTAGTTATAGGTAGGGTAATAAGGGGTTTCTTAGGTTAATACCCTAGGGAGTAAATAGAAGTGGCTAGGCTATGCCCTAGGCAAGTCTCTCTGCAGTATTTAGAGTTAAAGATTACTTCTCTCTTTTTCTAGTTAATGGTGGGGTTGTGTTATTTAAGCTAGTTTATTCTAAGAATAATAGGGTAGTTAGTAAGTAGTATAATATAGGCACAGAGCTCTTTCTGGTGCCCATTTATATCTAGGTAGAGTTATACTATATAGGTAATCTTCTATGCGGTATAACTATTATTAGTAAGTTATAGGGCGCGGGATTTAGTAAGGGGTAAAGTAGGTAGGATATAAGTGTATATAAATTAGGTATCTATAAATTTATTAGTAGCTCCGCAATTAATTATAGAACGGCTTTTATATTAATTTTTAGCAGTAGTTCCTATTATAGGCAAAACTATTTATTTCCGTCTATTTATCTTTACTAAGTTATTTATTAAGTAGGCTAATATATAGATCCCTCTATCCTTAGAGCGTCTTAACCTATAACTTAGGGTTAGGACTTAGCGTTTTCCGCTTTTATATCTAACTCTACCGCTATTACTACGTCTTTATTTTATATAGTAGCAGCATATAGTAACGTATTTAGTATTTGGGGTATTAGGTTAGGTATTAGGCGGCAGCTACTAAACCTAGCTATTAGGTAGTTTAGGTTATCGTAATAACAGCCTTCTTAATAGCATTTATAGCAGCGTCCTAGTTTCTAGAGTAGCTCGCGCTCTCTATCTAGGAGTTTTTGTAGGAAGGTTAGTATAAAGAGGTCAATATTGGCTCTAGTAGTATTTAAGGTAGTAAGCGTTAGTAATTTAGTATATATAGGTTTAGTGGGCCTAGGGGGCTTTTATAGGGAGGTCTTTAAATAAGGGTTAGTAGTAGTAATCTAATTTAGTTATTATTTAATCTTCTATAGGGCTGCTACCATATTATAAATATTATTATAGTTATAGCTAGCGGCTGCATAACTAAGGTAATAAGTAACTTTTTTAAGGAGATCTTTTTAGTCTTTAGTATTATCTTAGGTAAGGGCTCTAGTATATCCCTAGAATTTAATGTAGAATTTATTAAATAATTTAATAGGGCTTATCTTTAGGGCGCATAGTTTGGCTTAGTTAGTGGCCAGTAGGTTATAGTCTTAGTATATTAAGTTGAAATTATTAAGGACTTTTTAGTGGGACTACTACTTTTAGGAGCTATTAGTCTCCTATTAGGTGAAGAGTTTATTAAATAGTATACCCTTTATTCGCCTAATAATATAGCTAATATTAGTATCTTCCATAGGGAAAAGGTAGGCGCTCTAAATTAGTTTTTTGCGGATTTATATCTTCTAGTGGCTATATTCCTTATAGTCTCTCTAAAAGATTAAGGGGTTAGGGTAATATATATTAGATCCTATAGTGGTGGCTTAGGTTTAATTATTATAGCTTTTATTATTACTGCTCTAATAGGGGTTCCTATTAGGTAAAGCTGCTTAGCACTAACCCTCTATTAAGTGTTAAGTAGGTAAGGTTGCTAGGGGCGTAGAGACTTAAATAGCGTTATATATAGTAGAGAGGTATCTAGAATTATTATAAATGTGCTTATTAAGCTAGGATTATAGGTATTTAATTATGCCTTCTTTTTTAGTGACTGTAGTAATAAGTACAATCTTAGCCTTCTTTAACTATTAGATATCGCGTTTAGACACGCGGAGGTTATCTTTAGTTTCTTAATACGTGTTATTGGCGAGCACCTCTTAAGCTTATAGGTCTTAGATAATATCGCGATCTTAGGCAGTACGCATCTTAGCTTGTATAAGCTTTAGGTAGTAGTTCTATAGAAGGCGGTAGTATTTATTAGGTTCTTATACTACCATTTTTATAAACGTCTTAACGTCTTATATTTTAATTTTAATAGGTAGTAGCCCTTCTACTTGCTTGTCTATAGTTATATAGTTAATAAAAGATAAAACATTATTGGTATCCATATCCTTAGGGGTTAAGGCTAGGGCTAATAAATTAAATTCTCCTGGGATTAATTAGCGTTGTAGGTTAAGTATAGGTATTGGATTGTTCTTTAGGTTTAATATAGTAGTTAGTAAGGAATATCTTCTTACTATTATGGGTTCCTTAGAAGTATAAAGTGAGGTAATTTATAAATACGCTGTTTTTAGCAGCACCTATAGTATTATAGAGACGTAGAATTAGTTATAGGCTAAGCGTTAGTAGTAAAAAGGCGTGATGTAATATTATAGGATAAAGGCAGTCATTATAGAATATATATATTTAAGGAGTCTATAAGCCATTACGCGATTAATTGTAAGGGTTAAGGGCGTAAGGAGGTAATATACCTACGCGTAGCTAATATAAGCTATACGCGAGGTGTATGTAAAAGCACGGGGCTCTCCTATAAGGCCCTTGTGGTAGGGTACCGTGACATTATAAGTACTAGCTGTAGTTAGCTAAAAATAGGAAAACCTTTATAGTTTCCAAGACGGAGTTATTTATAGTAAACTTGGCGAATATAAGCTAGTCTATCTAGTTATCTTATAAATATAACGTATATATTTAAATATACTGTTTTATTATAGTATTTATACGTTTTATTTAACCGTCTATTTCTAGGTAGTATATTATAGATAATAGTACTTTAATATAGAGTTGGGTAGTTAGTTCTTTCTAAAATATAGAAATTAATTAGCTACCTCTATTAGAGATAATTATTTTAGGGGGTTTATAGAGTTTTTATATATAATTTAGGAACAGTTAGGTAATAGTAGGCGTTAATATAGTAGGGCAGGCGATTAAGTGTTTTATCTTAGATAGTTAGTCTATAACTATAATAATATTTATATAGCCTTTACTTACGGGGAGATTAAAAATAAAGTTAATTAAGATATTCTTCCATATTTAGTCTAGAATAGGTAGTAGCTTTAAAAAGCCGTTATACGTCTTATATAAAGCTTTGGCTTATTAGTAGGTATAGTAGCTAAAGACGTACCTTTATATTATATTATGCATATTTAACTAGTAGTATTCTTATTAGAGTAGTTCTAGGGTTTTTCCTTGGCCTAGGTAACTAGCTACTAGTAGATTATATATATATTTAAGGAGCTTAAGCTTAAGTTTATTATAGTCAGGTATAACTAGGCGGTTTTTATAGTATAAGCGATCTCTATAAGCTTTATATTTACTTAAAGAAATCTTTTTAGAGCGTCTAATACCATTTTAGATTAGCTTAAGCGTCTCTTAAATAAACTTATTATTTAAGTATTTATTAACTATTAACTATTTAATTAATTAATTAGTTATTTTAAGGATATATATTATAAGGTCTTTAATAGAAGGGTTAAATAGCTTAGGGCGAAGTAGGGTTTAATTATAATAAGTACGCACTTCTTCTGTCACAGTGCTGTAATGCAAGTAGGCTAAATAACTACATTGTGGTATAAAGAGGAGAAGAAGATGGAAAGGGGGTATTATACACAAATAGTAGGGCCAG
>Ga0307507_10005306_pt1 | contig 21336 bp, 8 predicted proteins | sample 7_EM_MG_FD_207223 | JGI IMG/M metagenome (GOLD analysis project Ga0307507, IMG submission 207223) | Populus trichocarpa ectomycorrhiza microbial communities from riparian zone in the Pacific Northwest, United States - 7_EM | ecosystem: Host-associated > Plants > Roots > Unclassified | place... | reverse complement strand
TGAGCTTCGTGCAGAGCGTCGTGCAGAGCTTCGTGCAGAGCGTCGTGCGGAGCTTCGTGCAGAGCGTCGTGCAGAGCCTCTATGCGCAGAGCTTCGTGCAGAGCCTCTGTACGCAGAGCTTTGTGTAGAGCTTTGTGTAGAGCTTTGTGTAGAGCTTTGTGTAGAGCTTCGTGTAGAGCTTTGTGTAGAGCCTCGTGCAGAGCCTTGTGCAGAGCCTCCAAGTAATAAAACTATATAAGATTGTATAAGATTATATTAGATAATATATAATAGTTAAATATATAGCATATAACTTTACCTTAATTGCATGTTAAGAAATATATAGTTACCTTTTAAAGTTGCTAAGTAGGTTAACTGCGTGTTAAGGAATATACAGTTAGCTTTTAAAGTTATTAAATAGGTTAACTGCGTATTATTTAACTTTTAAAGTTGTTAAGTTAGTTAATTGCATATTAAGTTAGTTAAATTATGTGTTAAGTTAGTTAATTGCATATTAAGTTAGTTAAATTATGTGTTAAGTTAGTTAATTGCATGTTAAGTTAGTTAAATTACGTGTCAAGTTGGTTAATTGTATGTTAAGTTAGTCGAATTGCGTGTTAAGTTGGTTAATTGCATATTAAGTTAGTCAAATTGCGTGTTAAGTTAGTTAATTGTGTGTTAAGTTGGTTAAATTGCATGTTAATTACGCGAAACGCGAAAATCAAAGTCTACTTAAATCTCATCCTGCGAATATTTTCCCGATGGAGCTTGCTTCTTATATGGCTAGAAAGACCACTTTGCAAAGAATTGCCAGATAAAGGTAAAAATAGGCAAGGTTCTGTTAATTTAGGAGGATAGTATAGAGTTAGAAAAAAAGGAACCCTAGAGAAAGACTCCTCTTTAGGGTTAAAAGGGATTAATATATTATATATTAATCTAGGTTAGCTAGTTAGTAGAAGAAGCTATACTATCCCTTATACCTTATTCTATAATAGATATTAAGTTTTAACCTCTACTTTAGCTAACTCTAGAGCAAATGCCTTTGCCTTAATAGACACCTAGTGTGCTATAAGGCTAGCTAACTTTTTAAATACACCCTTTAAAGAACTACCCAAACCAATTCCTATTCGCGGGTATAATAGACGGATAGGACTACCTATTATAACTATCTTGCGGATTTACCTCCGTATAGACAAATAAAGGTAGTATAACATCCCCTTTCTTATTACGGACCTAGGAAGCCATAATATAATCTTAAAAAGAAAATGGCTAGCCTATCTAGGCTTATGTAAGAGTATATATATTAGGTCCCGCCGCGCTTGCGACAAGTTCGCAAGCACTCTCAGTCTTTTTGGCCGTATGGCGACGTGGAGGCGGGCCACGTTACAGCTTATAGCTTAACGTATAGAGTAGACGGCTTATTTGGCCCGAAACCCTACCCCTAATACCCTCTTTTATAAAGGAAATTAGTATTATAATAGAAAACCTTATACGGCTATAGATAGACACCATTTACTAGGCTAATGCTATGCGTAGAGACTAGGCTTTTAAAAAGAACGTACAGCTTAACCCGCAACAGATCTATATACTACGCCGCCCCTAGACTACCTATGTTATACTACCTACACCAGAGATTAAAAAAGTTAGTAAAAAGCTAATGGAGCTCCCTATAGGGAACTTAGGCCCTATATAGCCACAAAGAATAGTAAGGAGTATTAGACGCTATACTAAATATATAGACCGGAGGGATAACTTACGGAAGATAAAATAGGAGCTAAGAAAGATTATAAACCCTAAGCCGCAAAATACGGCCTAATAATAGTCTGTAAAGAAACCTACAGACCTCCCACTAGTTAATATTTGCTGTATTAGCGCCGTAGGATTCTACCAGAACTTAGTTCAACCTAATACTATTACCTTTACCACTAGCTTATATAAAATTAATTAAATAATTAAGGAAAAGAAAAATAAGCTTAGCGAATAAGAAGGCGAGCTTATAGATAAGGAGCTAGTAGAACAGAAACTACCCTATTAACACTAGAAATTTAAGGACATATTCTCCAAGGCAGTATTAGATATACTCCCGCCTCACCAACCATATAACCACAAGATTAAGATTAAGCTAGATAAGGAAGACACACTTAGCTATAGCCCCCTTTATTAGCAGTCTACTGCCAAATTATAGGCTATAAAGCAGTACCTTATTAATAACCTAAATAAGGGCTTTATTAAACCTGGTTAAGCCCCTTTTAACTCGCCTATTCTCTTTACTAAAAAGCTAAATAGAGGACTTTGTTTCTATATTAACTACCACAAACTAAATAATATAACCCGTAAGGACCGCTACCCACTACCCTTACTTAATAAGACTTTAACCCAAATAAGTAGAGCTAAGATCTTTACTAAGATTAATATCCGTTAGGCCTTTTACTGGATTAGAATAAACCCTAGATTAGAAGATCTTACTATATTTTAGACCCGTTACGGAATATATAAATATAAAGTACTTCCTTTTAAACTGACTAACGGACTAGCTACGTACTAGCGATATATAAATAATATATTCTTTAACTACCTTAATGACTTCTATATGTGACGATGCTGGGGCAACGCCACCTGCCATACTTAGTGGACCCTGACTCCTGCCAACCAATCAGGATTTTCCATCCCCGGGATGGAAAATCGCTATTGGCTCGCTTACTACTAGCGCCTTGGCGACCCTTTTATATCTTGCCAGTCTCTAACAGACTTCTTCTTCTCCTTAGCTTAGTATTCTTGTATGGTAGCAATCTACAAGCTTCGGTTCAGAAGCATTTATATAAGCCCGTTATATTATACTAAGCTCTCCCTACATTACCTAGGAAGGCCTTAATAATATCCTACCCCAAAAAGACCTTTGTCTGCAACGACGCGTCAACGCGTTATACTTAGACATTAAAAAACCCACACTACTACGCCTAAGAAGGCCCTAACAATATCCTACTTTATAGGCCAGACTGTACTTAACCTGCACCTATAAAAGAACCCCAAAATTAAAACTGAATTATACAATTCCAATAAACCTTAGGAAGCCGACGATGGCACCTAAAGTAAGCTTATTTAAAAGACCTGCCTCTACCTAAGAGGAACACAAGGTCCAGTTAGGATCAGAAATTAAAAACAATAACGACGTTATAGGTATACATAAGCAGATTTATGCCCTTGCAGCCAATTAAAAGGTCAATTGTCTTTAAGCCTAAAGCATATAAGAGACTCTAAAGGAGATCCTGGAAAGCCTTGCTGCCTTATAAAATAGCCCAGCCTCCCCTTTACAAAGCTTTAGTTAACCTATTTGCTCTACCAAATACAATATACTAGAGAGTACGGATATAATAACAAAGCAATTAAAGTCCGTTAAGCTCCCTAACCCCCCACTATTATTGGACGGCATAGACCCAACCTTTAAGAACTAGAGAATCTAGGTATAAGGAAAGCTTTGTGTTAACTACAACTATTTCCCCTCTAAAGAAGCTAAAATACTCTACCTCTTTAGTCGAACTATTGGGGACGCTTAGTAATACCTTTAGGCCAAGTTTAAGGACGAGTTACCTATTTGGTTTATATCTATTAACAAGATAATATAGTACCTGGCTACTATCTATGTCAATCCAAATAAAGTACGGGATGCCCATTATAACTATAATCGCCTAATAATAAAATTAAACCAATCCTTTACTAAGTTCCAGACTCAATTCTTACACTTAGTAGGCGAAGGCTAGGTCCCCCCTAAGAACTATTGTTTGGACCTATATAACAAGCTAACAGTCTAACTACAAGAGAAGATTATGGTAGCCTTAGATAACCTACTAACCTACTAAAGACTTGCAGCCTAATGTTTGTTGCTGGATTTAGAACTAAAATAAATTAATACTTGTTCTGATTAACTAAAGAGGTCCTATAGCGACTGCAACCTATCCGCTATACTAACGGGAGCTGGCGTTGGAAGACAAACCACAACCGCCCTTATACCAAAAGCGGTTATAACTGCCTACTAGCGAACCTTACCTAACCCGCTACGTACTATACCTTTAACCAATGCTTATCGTAACACCCTAATTAACCCTGCCACGGTCACGTGCTTTAATTATAAAAAGGATAGTTACTTTACCACGTCCTACCCAGAGCTAAAGGATATGGGTAATATTAAGGAGATAAAGAAAGAAGAAACGCCTAACAAGTTAGGAAAAGAAGAACCCTAGGGAAAGACTCCCCCCTAGGGTATCCTATTAATCTTAAAGAGATTAATCTAAGTTAGCTAATAGGTGGAAAACACTTTACGGTTCTATGTACAGTATCTTAAAATGGATATAGAGTTAATATAACTGCCCTTATTAACACTAGAGCAAATGGCTTTGCCTTTATAAATACTACTTATGCGAATAATATTACTAAGTTCTTAAATGTAAATGCTACCCGACTAGAGAAGCCTATTTAAGTAAAAGGCTATAACGGCTAAGCTGGTAAGCCGGTTACCCATATCTTAAAGCTACATATTGCTATTAATAGACGACGCCAGTTTGGTATTCCCTTTTATATCCTAGACCTAGGGTCCCATAACATAATCCTTAGCCAAAAATAGATGTCCTACTTTAATATTTAGCTAAACGTTTAATAAAGACAGTTTATCTAGCTGGAGAGTAGACCGAAGTTACCCTCCTTTATTAGAGAGATCCGTACCGACCGTAAGATATTAGCTGCGAAGGCCAATCCTACCTACTAGTAGGACGTTAGGGACCGCGACCTAGCTTTTACTTAAAAAGATGCCTGTCACGAGGCCGGTAAAAAATCCGTACTAATAAAGATACTCCCCTAAAGGACTGTAGTCAAGGAGGACTCTACTTATAGAAGTAGAATGGACAGTGATGTAGACGACTTCCAAATTGCGGAGATCCGGCCAATAGGGAAGAGGATATACTAATAGGACTTAGAGGATAACCTTTGGAAGATATAACAAGAGCTAAAAGGAGTAAAGATAACGCTAATACGCTAAAAGCCCCTAAGGCCGCGGACACCCCTACTACCATACGACCCCCCTATAGTAGATATCGCAGTAATTAGCGCTATAGGTTTCCACTTTAATATATATCGGAAGGACAATAAGGTCTTTATAACCAGCTTATATAAAATCAACCAGATTATCAACGAGAAGGAAAAAGGGCCAGTAGAGGAAACTAATAAGGAGTTAGTTAAGCGCCTCCTCCCTATATACCTCTTAGACTATAGAGACGCGTTCTTAAAAGCAGCCTTAGATATACTGCCCCCCTACTAAACCTATAATTATAAGATTTAACTAGAGGCCGATAACTCTCTAGGCTACAGCCCCCTTTACTAGCAAACTATAGAGGAACTAAAAGCAACCAAGCAGTACTTAATCGATAACCTCTATAAGGGGTTTATTGAGCCAAGTTAGGCCCCTTTTGCTTCCCCTATTCTCTTTGTAAAGAAATCTAATAAAGGCCTCCACTTTTATATCGACTATTGGAAACTAAACGCCATTACTCAGAAAGATTGTTACCCTCTCCCCCTAATTAATAAGACCCTTGCATGTCTAAGCCAAGCCAAAATCTTTACTAAGCTTAATGTCCGCCAAGCTTTCTACTAAATTAGGATGGACCCTGTATTAGAGGATCTAATAACGTTCTATACCCACTACGGTTCTTATAAATGCAAAGTTCTTCCTTTTGGACTAATGAATGGGCCAGCCACGTACCAATAGTATATAAATGATGTTCTTTTTAACTACCTTGACAAATTCTATATGGCATACCTAGACGACATTCTTATATACTTAAACAATGAACTTAAGCACCAAGTTCACGTTAAAAAGGTCCTAGAGAGGCTGCGGAATGCAGGCCTATAAGTCAATATTAAGAAATGCAAATTTGGAGTAAAATAAACAAAGTACCTTGGGTTCATTATTAGCATAAAAGGAATTAAAGTTAACCCTAAGAAGGTTAAGGTAATACATAACTAGAAACCCCCTTACACTATAAAAGGCATCTAGTCCTTTCTAGGCTTCTATAACTTCTACCGTCGGTTTATCTGTAACTATAGGGTTGTGGCTAAGCCTCTTATACAACTAATAAAGAACAACACGCCTTTTGTTTTTGATAATAATTATACAGAAGCTTTTAAGGAGTTAAAGGACCGACTTACCTTCTCCCTAATTCTCCGTCACTATAACCCAGACCTTAAATTAATACTGGAAACGGACGCCTCTAATAGAGTAGTAGCGGGAGTTCTCTTACAGTTATACTTAGATGGCGAGTAGTACCCTATGGCGTTTTTCTTGAAGACAATGGCCCCAGCTGAGTGTAACTATGAGGTACACAATAAGGAAATGCTGGCTATTATATAATTGTTATCCCAGTGGCGCGCAGAGCTTAAAAGTACAAACTCTTGGATTAAAATCTATACTAATTATAAAGCCCTTAAGTATTTTATAACAACAAAGCAGCTTACTGGTTAACAGGCTAGGTAGGCTAAAATACTCTTCTAATTCTTCTTTACAATTATGTACTGCCCTAGTAGGCAAAATTCTAAAGCTAATGCCCTTACCTAGAGAGAACAGGATGTGGAACCACAGGATAAGCTAAAGGCTTAGCACTAGACACGTGCCCTCCTCCGTCCCAAATAGCTCGACCTATGTATCTTTAAGGAACTAAACTCTAAACAAAATAAGCTGGTGCCTATAAAAGGAGAGATCCTGGATAAACTAATAGGACTAATTAACCGCATTCTAATCGCGAACCGTATAGCTAAATCCCTAAAAGCCCTCCGCGACTAAGCTATGGAAGGTGACCCTAATTTGGAAATGGAAGACGGACTGCTCTTATACCAAGAACAGCTTATAGTTCCAGACGTTGACAACCTATAAACGGAGCTAATCCGTGAAGCCTACTGTTAAGTCTCTATAGCGCACCCTAGTTAAGATAAGACCCACTAACTACTAGCGCCTTACTATTACTAGTAAGGACTCCTGTCCGATATAGAACGGTTTATTAGGAATTATCATGCTTATAAACGGGTAGATACCCCCAGGGATTGAACCCCTAAATAGTTATAACTACTGCCAGTTCCCGAACGCCCTTAGCAGCATATTACAATGGACTTTAAATCATTCCCAAAGGACAAATATGGCTATAATATGGCCTTTGTAGTAGTTAACTAACTAAGTAAGTAAGCCATTTCCCTCCCCTGCTTTAAGACTACAACCGCAAAAGATATGGCCTGTATGTATGTTAACAACATTTACCAAATCTATAGCGCTCCTAAGTTAATTGTCTCTAACTATAGACCCTAATTTATATCAGACTTCTAGGATAAATTCTGCCGCATCCTTAGAATTAAGATTAAGCTCTCTACCACATTCTATCCTTAGACTAACGGTTAAACCAAGATTATAAACTAGTACCTTAACTAACAACTTCGCCCCTTTGTTAATTACTACTAGGACAACTGGTTGGAACTACTGCCTATAATGGACTACGCACAGCTTACACTCCCTTATAATAGTATAGGAATATTGCTATTTAAGTTAATCTATAGATACAAGCCACAAACATCCTTTAATTGGGATAGACCTATAGGACCTATAACGGCCCGCGAACGCCTTAGCTATAAAGAGGCCCAGATATTCGCTAAGAGAATGCACGGAGCCTAGAAGACTGCCCAAGCAATTATAAAAAAAGCATAAGAGAAGAAAGAGGCCGACGTAAACCAACATTATCACAAGGTAGACTTCCATGTAGGAGATAAGGTATGGGTGTTAATAAAGAACTAGAAGACCTAGAGGCCAAGCCACAAGCTAAACCACCAAATAGCTGGCCCCTACAAGATCCCTAAAAAGGTAGGGCACTCTTTTAAGGTTAAGCTACCAGAGTTAATAAAGATCCACCCTATCTTCTCTCTAGACTAACTGCGGAAGGCCGCGGACGACCCATTACCTGGACAGTACAATAACCCCCTACTACTAATTTAGATTGCAGAGGATGAGAAATAGGAAGTTAAAGAGATTTTAGCAGTTAAAAAAGACCGCGGTACCCTAAAATACTATACAAGCTGGGTAGGTCACAACGAAGATCTAAAATGGTACCCCGTATCTAATTTTAAGTACTCTCCCTATAAGCTACGGGACTTCCACCTAGCCTACCCTAACCTCCCTAGACCACTACGCCAATTAGAAAGCTGGATTAAATGCTAGGAAGAAGGGGTGGATAACTATAACAATTTAGATGATAATAAGGAGCTTGGACAACGCCTAAGGGCAGGCTTTTTTAGGAGGGGGGGGTAATGTGATGGTGCTGGGGCAACGCCACCTGCTATACTTAGTGGACCCTAACTCCTACTAACTAATCAGGATTTTCCATCCCCGGGATAGAAAATCGCCATTGGCTTGCTTACTACTAGCGCCTTGGCGACCCCTTTGTATCTTGCCAGTCTCTAACAGACTTCTTCTTCTCCTTAGCTTAGTATTCTTGTATGGTAGCAATCTACAAGCTTCGGTTCAGAAGCATTTGTATAAGCCCGTCACAATATCCGCACTTTAAAAATAATTGGCAGAGATATAGAAGTCCTTTATAGACGCCCTTGTATAGAACTAAGCCACTTTAACTTAACAATAAGCCGAATAAGAGGCATAATACCTATAAATAATTAAGGACCTCTAAGAAGAAGTCCGCACCCTTAAGATACCTATACTAGGGCCCTAAGACCGAACGCCTTCTCTAGAGATAAATACGTGGGACAAGAGTCCTAAACCTATAATAACTATTTACCCCAAACCGACTACCGCACTATAATAATCCGAACGACTACCAGACCCTCTAATATTCACTAGTAAATAATAAAAACTCCAATTATTCCTAAGCCAGCTTAAAAATAAGTTAACTAGTAATGCTGACCGCTACCTAACTAAAGCTAACTAACTCTGCTACGCCCTAAGTTGACTAGGAGAAGATATAGCTAACCTTGTTAAACCCCTTTAACTGAACTTAGTATAAAGTCTAGTTATACTATTTAAAGCTATATATGGTGACCTAAACCGCCAAGCTACCGCTTAGAGGAAGATAAACTATATAACCTAAGAAACGAAAAGCTTCCCAGTATACTTCTCTGAATTTAACCGTTATGTAAAGGAAACAGGCTGGAATAACTCCGCACTGGTTAATAGCCTCGTTAAGTCCCTAAGCCCTAAACTAAAGACCTCCCTAATAGGTGTAGACCTATTAGGAGCTCTTAACGCCTGCGTAAATATTATTAATAAATGGTATAATAATATACTACGCCTAACACCGAAGTCTACTCCTTAATATAATATGATAGCTCCGCGAATATCTACTAAGTTATTGTCTTAGCCTAAGCACCCTGACGCCATGGATATCAATATAGGGACCCTAGGATATGCTCTACTAGGGTCCCCTAAATAAGAATAACGCATTAAGCTAGGCCTTTGCTTTAAATGCAGAAGTAAGGAATACATCTTAAGATACTACTCTGTCCCTATGCCTTAATATGACTTATAAACGGCTAATACTAATAACTATTTACTATATCAATCCTCTAGTTACCATCCCTAATCTTTACTTGGTCCTAGCCCTGTATCTAATAAGCACCACTTATAAGGATAAAGTTATAACTGACGTTTTATAGGAACCCTTTCCCACTTGCCACTAAAAGGTACGTCCTAGAGTTAAGTCGCTCTCTAGGATAGCTATGTTATAAGATCTCGTTAAACACATTAGATATTGTAAAACCTAACTTTTGGGATTGTAGTATAACCGTTAACTGCCGTCTTTGGCAGAAAGGTTAATAGGCTAACGCTTAAGTTCTAATTAACATAGGAGTTAGCGGTATAGGATTTATTAATAAGATCTTTATATAAGACAATAGGTTTACCCTGACACCCCTTAACTAGCATATTAACGTATTTAGATTTAATGGCAAATGTACTGTCTTGGGCTGTATTACTTATATAGTAGCCCTAAGACTCTAATACCTAAACTATAAAGAATTAGTTAAGCTTTTTGTAACTACCCTAGGTTACCTAGTGATCCTTAGATAACCCTAGATGAAGCTATATAAGGTAACCATTAATTAGGACAACTTTAAGCTTCTATTTACCGCCTTCCATTGTAAGCAGAAGTGCCTTATAACTTGCTGCTTAGACCCTAAACCAAAATCTGAAAAATCCACTAGGATCTACTAGTCTAAATTTTCTACTAATGTCTACCTTGTACTTAAAAAGTCCACCCGATTCTACTGACCTGAGAATTCTACTAGATTCTATTAACATAAGAATTCCACTAACGTCTACTAAGAACCTGAAAATTGTACTAAATTATATAAACTGACCTTAATTGCTACACCGCCCCAAACCAAGCAGAAGTCTAAGCTTAATATACGAAGGTACCAGAAGAACTGGTATTTTACTATAAAAAGGATACTTAAAGAACCTAAACCTGAATCTAACACCGACTTTATATCTAATACTAAACCTAATACTAAATCCGAAACTAAATAGGAAACTGTATAAGAAATTAAGGATGATTTAAGCTTGCTTGACACCTTAGATATCTATATAATTGGAGCTACTCTGTTGGCACGACTTACTAGGAAACTAGAATACACAATCTTCGCTGTTATAATGGCCGATATTAAAAAGGCCCTAGCACTAAAGAAGCATACTAACCCCGCCATGAAGGTACTAGTAGAGTACTATAAATACCTAGATATATTCTTATAAAAGGAAGCTAATAAGCTACTGGAACGCCGTCCATATGATTATAAGATTGTAATTGAAGAAGGAAAACACCCTAGATTTGGACCGCTATATAGAATGTCCTAGAACAAACTCCAGGTACTATAGAAGTACTTAGATGAATATCTAGATAAAGGATTTATTAGAGCAAGTTCTTTACCTATAGCTGTACTAGTAATCTTTGTTAAGAAACCTGGCGGTGGTCTGCGCTTCTGCGTAGACTACTAGGCTCTTAATGCTGTTACTGTTAAGAACTAATACCTAATCCTATTAATCTAAGAGACACTGAACTAATTGAGTAAGGCTCGCTTTTATACAAAGCTTAATATTATCCACGTATTTAACCGCCTCTATATCGCAAAAGGAGATAAATGGCTTACTGCATTTCGTACTTAATACGGGTTATTTAAGTACTTAGTAATGCCATTTGGCCTCGCAAACGCCCTAAGTTTATTTTAATACTTTGTAAATAACACCCTGCACCTATACCTGGACGTCTTTTGTACTGCTTATATTAACAATATCTTGATATATAGCAATAATCTGGCTAAATATTGAAAATATGTTAAACTGGTCCTGTAAGCCTTGCGCGGAGCCAGCCTATAATTAGATGTAAATAAATGCGAGTTCTATAAAACGGAAGTTCTATACCTTGGACTTATTATTTTTATAGACGGCATATAAATGGACCCTAAGAAAGTTAAAGTAATTGTAAACTGGTAAGAACCTAAGAACGTTAAGGACGTGCGAGCCTTTATAGGATTTATTAACTTCTACTAATGGTTTATTAATAACTTCTCCGCCTTGGTTTTACCCCTTATGGCCTTAACCTAAAAGAATAAAGCCTTTATCTTTAACAAAGAATGCAAGAAAGCTTTTGCTTACCTAAAAGTTATGTTTACTACTGTACCTATGCTTTAACACTTTGATCCAAACTGAATGAGTGTTATAGAAGCTGACTTATCCAACTATGTTACTAGAGGCATTCTGTCTTAATATAATAAGGAAGGAGTATTGTACCCTATAGTATACTTTTTAAAATAACTAAGCCTAGCTAAATGTAATTATGAGATTTATGATAAGGAACTGTTGGCTATTATTAGATATTTTAAATAATGGTGACCTAAACTAGAAGGCTCCGGATTCCTAATTAAGGTCCTTAGCGACTATAAGAACCTATAATACTTTACAACTATAAAATAGCTGAGCTACTGTTAAGCCCGCTAGTTAGAATATCTATCCCGTTTCCGATTCTCTATTATATACCACCTAGGCGTTTAAGGCTAGAAGCCTAATGCCCTAACCTGATATTTATAAGACATGCCAGTATAAGAAGAAGTATGTGCCTACCGCAATTAAACCCTGCTTTGCCCTAAGCTATTTAACCCTCCTATTAAAGACGTTATAATGCACATCTTTAAAATAGTTAATTGATTAATCGAATAGATAATAGTTAATAAGTATCTAAATAACAAGTTTATCTAAGAAACGCTTAAGCTAATTTAAAACGGCGTTAGACGCTTAAAAAGGATTTCTCTAAGTGAATGCGAAGCTTACGGAGACTGCTTATACTACTAGAACCATCTAGTTATACCTAACCACGATAAACTTAAGCTTAAGCTCCTTGAATATATATATAACCTACCAGTAGCCAGCCACCTAGGCTAAGGAAAAACCCTAGAACTGCTCTAATAAGAATACTACTAGCCGAATATGCATAATATAATATAAAGGTATGTCTCTAGCCGCCATATCTGCTAACAAGCTAAAGCTTTATATAAGACGTATAACGGCTTCCTAAAGCCCCTACCTATTCCGGACCGAAGATGGAAGGATATCTTAATTAACTTTGTTGTTGATCTCCCTAAAAGTAAAGGCTGCACGAATATTATAGTAGTTATAGACTAACTATCTAAGATAAAACACTTAATCGCCTGCCCTAATATATTAGCGCCTACTATTGCCCAACTGTTCCTAGATTATATATAGAAACTCCATAGACTTCCTAAAACGATTATCTCCAATAGAGGCAGACAGTTTGTCTCTATATTCTGGAAAGAACTAACTACTTAACTCTATATTAAAGCACTGTTGTCTATAGCATACTACCTAGAAATAGATAGTTAAATGGAATGTGTAAATGCTATAATGGAACAATATATTTGGATATACACGTTGTATTTATAGGATAACTGGATAGACTGGCTTACATTTGCTAAGTTTACCGTAAATAACTCCGTCTTGGAAACTATAAAGGTCTCCCCATTCCTAGCTAACTATGGCTAGCACCCATAAATGGTTTTTAAACCCTTTAGTAATGTTCCTTACCTAGCTTACTAGGCCTTACAAGTTATAGAAGCAAATGAATTTGTAAAGAAGATAAAAGAACTATAAAAGTTCCTTACTAATGAAATAATATGGGCCTAATCTGTCTATAAAGCTGTAGCAAATAAGAACCGGACCCTAGTACCGGCCAACTAAATTAGTAACTTTGTCTGGCTAGATATAAGAAATCTAAACACAAAATGACCTATTAAGAAACTTAATTAGAAGAACGCTAGCCCTTATAAGGTTGAAAAGGTTATCTTTTCTTATGCTTACTGACTGAAGCTCCCTAATACGGTTAAAGTCTACCCCATATTCTATACGTTAGTCCTCCACCCTACTGCCCCTATATTGGACGCCCTGCCTAGATAGATCTAGGACCCTCCTTTACTAGTTAAGGTGGATGGTGAGGATGAGTACTTCGTTAAAAGAGTTGATAATATTAAGTATAATAAACGGAAACGCCAGTATATGTACCTTACGAAGTGGAGAGGCTTTACTAAACCCTTATAGAAACCTATTGACTTTGTAGGACTCACACAAGCTATAGAAGACTTTTATGAACTTTACCTAGAACTACTACAGCCCTATCTTATAGAAGCTCGAGTTTAAAGGGGGGGTACTGTTATGGGACCACCCCGTAACACCTTGTATACGTCTACCTGTTTCTACCGTCTCGACCTCTATGTTAACGACTTAGTTAATTAAGGCACGTAATGGCAATCTAAGGCAATTTGCTATTACGTGACGGCAATTTACGGCAATCTGCCGTCTTCTACTATATTCCGCCGAATTCTGCTAAGTTTCGCTAGGACCACAACCCGAAGCCTATTCTGCCCCGTGTATATGTTAACTAAGCAACTAAGTTAACGATATATACCCTTTTCTTCCTGTTTCCTTACTTTCTTTCCTTACGCAACGTCTTGACCTTATTATACAGTTTATATACATAGCTTAATAATATCTACCTTGCTATATATTATCACCGCTTACAGTGTGTCCAAGAGTCAGCGTCGCTGCCAGCGTCGCTGCCAAGAGGCTGATAACGTAAGCAGTCAGCGAGCTTATAGAGTTGTGACAGTTAGTCAGCTATAAAACTGCAGCTAGCTGACAGCTCGCTGCCTTAGTGGTAAGATTTGGTGGTGAGTTGAAGCTTTTGGTAGAAGTTGAGGATATTTAAATCTTTAACTGAGATTATACGCTAAGTAATAAGAAACCTATGGGAATCTCTTACTTAGCTATAGTAAATTAAGCATTTTCCCTAATATCTCCATTATGTAAAATGCAACGTATATTACATTTTACGCGTTAGCTAGGCAGTAGAGCTTCTTCCTCTGCTTCTTCCTCTGCTTCTTCCTCTACTTCTTTATTAAATCCGCAATCTACGCGTTACTTAACTCCTTTAGTACCGCGTAGGGTTTGTGGATTAACTGCTTTCTCCCCTAGTGGTGGAAGCACGCTAAGCGGTGCATGGAGACTCTATTTGATGACTATATTAATGAGCAAGTAGATGAGGAAGATGAGGAACTAGTTGAGCCACAACGCAGGAAGGTTCCTTGTAAATCTGACGACGATTTAACTAATAAATATGCAGTCCTTAGTTGTAGATAAGAGCCTTACTTCCTTAAAGCGCAATTAAAAGCGTATTAAGCTCGCCAGTAAGCTTAACTGCTACTATAACGCAGGCCTTAAGTTCATTAAGATCTGTTCTAAAGACGGTAATAAGCGGAATAACGTCGTTCCTAATCCTCTTAACTGGTGGCTTAAAATTGGTTAAATCCTTTATCCAACGCTTGCTAAGATTGCTCTTAATATATTCTCTATACCGGTAATAAGCTCTGCATGCGAACGAGCCTTCAGTTAAGCTAAAAAGATTATTACTAATAAGCGTAATAGACTCTTAGCCGACACGATTAAAGCAGATTAATGTCAGAAGTGGTGGTTAATTAAAGGCCTTTTATTAAGCAGTTTAATTGACTGTATTAACTCAAATGGAGCTTTAACTACACCCTAGTTAACGAGCTTAAATGTTAATCTTACTAGCTATAAGCCAACTACAGATGCAGAAAAGCCAGCTTGGTAAGGTAGACTTAGTAGAGCTTCGTATTTAATTAAATCTGACATAGAAATAGAGCCTCCGGAGTCCTCACCACCGACCGTTCTACCTACCTTTTAAGCCTCTGCGGGTGCGGGACGAATTTGGCTATATTTGGATACTGCGTTGGGTGAATTAGGGCTGAATTTTAATCGGGCAATGTTGATATTTGTACATAGAGAGGTGCTGCCAAAAATCTGAAATGAAACACCATAGAGTCTATACAAATTTCCTAATTGGGACAGCTAGCTGACAGCTTGACAGTCAGCGTACGTTATCCAACAGTCAGCGGACAGCGAGCGATCCAATTGACGCAGTCAGTCAGCTATTTTTCTCAAACTCGCAGCTAAGCTGACTGTTGGACACACTGACCGCTTATGCTCGCTCCGTGACACTTCCTTTACTGTCTATAATAGGGCTAATAACTTGGCTTCTGTACTTAACGTTATAACCATACCCTACTTATTTGCTCTTTAGGCGATTGGCCCCCTAAATAGCTTTATAATATATCCTTACAAGCTCTTTCTATTAATAAAGTTGTCCCCAAATAATGTGTCGCTGGCATAGATAAATAATTGCGCTTTACTTCTACTGTCTCTATTATCTTGTCCTTAGTTACGTATTCCTTTATCTCTCCCTCTACCGTTTATTCCTTCCTTATCTCCTCTATAGTAGATTGCTCTGCTCCTCGTGCTATATAGGTACTGGATAACTCTGTCTGCCGCTTAATAGTGCTCTTAGCCTAGGTTTTAATTAAACCTCGCTAGGTATAATACTGCAAAGGCAATATCTGGACGCGTTATAGTGGCTACATAGAGTACTAAACCCAATTTTCTCTAATATAGTATTGTAGAGGCTAGTAGGGATATAGAACGGACTAATAGGTCTGTATTAGGGGACGGACGCATTAGATGGATTAATTAGTAATTAGTAGGAAGGAGTTCTAATTCTGCTATAGGAGTATCTAGAAGACGCCCTTTAAGATCTATCTTATACTGGTTAGCTATCTTCTTAATATAGGCTTTCTAGGATAGCTATAGGAGCCTCTGGCTATAATTATATAGCATATAGATTTCTAGGAACTATTTTAGCTTGCTAAGGGTACTTATCTAGTATTCCTTGCTTAGCTCCTTAATTGCTTCTTAAGCTTTCTTCTTATCTATCTTTTGGTAGTAGAAGATAATATTGTTAATATAGAAGAAGATAACTATTTTACCTTTTAGTATAATATATGGCTCCTAGGAAACCTCTTTAAACCCTAATTCGTTTAACAAGCTTATAAGATTCTTTTGCCATAATAGAGTGGATTGTTATAGTCCATAAAGGGCTTTTCTTAAGTGTAGTACTTTGTCTATCTTTCCTTTATTAAACCCTAGCGGTAGCTTTATATAAATAACCTTGTTAAGATTGCAATAGACAAACACATTAACCGCATCTATCTATATTATCTCCAGGTTAAATTTTATGGTAATCGCTATAAGGGTTTAAAAGGTTATACTAGCTAATATAGTAGCTCTTATAGGTAGGTCTCCTGGGGCCTATTAATTTCTATATACTACTAAGCGTGCCTTACATTTTTAAAGGAATCCGTGCTTTTCTATCTTATAGATAAACACCTACATTAAGCTAAGAACCTGCTGTCCCTTTATATACTTTTTATCTATTTTTTAAAACAACCTTATTTAATAATAAGATTAGAGATAGGCTTATTAAGCCTCTTAGAATTAATCTTAAAGAGGGTGTGTATTAAGGTTGCGGATTAACTAAGGTGGCGAAGGTAAGTTCTTCCTGTGTAATCTGACATTATATATTCTGCCTAATTTCAGCTTACTGTTATTAAGTTAACTATTAAGGTTAAACTTCCTTCCTGCTAAGAAGGCGCCTTAATAGGCTAATATAATCCTTTTAGTAATAAAGTCTTTAAACCTATTATAGTAGGCTTCCTTAAATAAGTCTTTAACTAAGTTATTAAACACCTCCTAAGTATAAAACCTATCTCCTATTTAATTAACAATGTCCTAATTAGTATCTTATATATCTAACTTTGTAGGGTACTTAACGTAAAAGGTATATGGGGATTCTTCGTCTTCTTTTATTAGAGGTGGCGTATAATACATATCTTTAAGAGCTCTTATAAGCTTAAGATCTACTAACTTATTAAAGGTTTAAACTAGCTTATTAATGTTATCGTCTTCCTCTTAAATTAATGGTTTAAATACTTTTTTATTGTCTTCTAGAAGAACCTTATTCTTAGTTAGGGTATTAGGGAGTTAAATCTTCTTAATTAGCGTGTTTAATTCCGCATATAAGTCCTTTAAGATGTCTATTTACTTGCCGTTAAAGAACGTCTTTTTATTAAAGATGACGTCTCTAATAGAGATAATGATACCTTTATATAGGATCCAGATCCTATAGATATTAGTAGAGTTATAGCTAATAAGGTAGCTAATATGGGCTTGCAGATCTAGCTTGCTTAGCCTTTTCTTCTTTAGCTAGGCGTCTAATATTATCGCGTACGCCCTATAGCTGTAGGCTTTTAGGTGCGCTAATTATGGCTTTCTTAATCTCCTATTGGCTAGGTAGGTATAGAACCTCTTATATAGTGATTTCCAACTATTGCTTTCCTATAGCGTTTAATCTTAAAGGTAGACTATGTAGTTAACTATCTCGTTCTATAGGTTGTATAGTAGATTAGCAGCAATTCTTATTACTTATGCTCTCTTAATAATTACACCCCCTAAGTGTTTAGCGGTACTATTTTAAGCTTAGGTATATAGCGCCAAAGGCTTAAATATAATCCCTTATGTCTGTAGCCATTTAAGGGTTCTTTTTTTTCCTAGCTTGTTGTCTAATCTAATAGTATTAACTTTAAGGTTATACCTTAGATAAATCTATTAGATGAAATCTTTAAGCACTTATAATGTCTCCTTTTCCTTGCCATATATTATTATAAAATATAGAAAGGTTTTTCCTAAGAAGGTGTTATAAATAAGCATAACTTATATAAAACCGGCATGCGCTTCCTTAAGGTTAGTCCAGTTAATATAGAGGTTAAGATAAAGTTTATTAATTTTCTATTTTAAGAACCTTCTTAAGACCTAATACTTAATTTTAGCGAGACTGTAATATTAACATTCCATTATCTTTGGGCCTTAAAGCTTAACTCCTAAGGCATTAAGACCTAGATAATAAAGGCTTATAGGTCCTAAATAACCTAGACGTAGATGCTATAGATATATATTACCTTTTAAATCTAGATGAGCGTCTCTTAATAATGCTCTACGCTTCTATTAATAGCATAGCAGTTGGCTTATATTAAACGCTAATAGACTTTCTAGTCGGACGTATTTAATAGTCTATTGTCCGTAATATTTTTCTATTTAATATAGGATTATATTATCCTTCCAAACTAGCAGATTGTTATCTCCTTTATTATCCTAGTAAAACCCTTATTTTTAAAGTAGATAAAATAATACTAGATTTATATTAAAGTCCGTACAAAAGGCAACGTCCTTAAGATGTAGGATTCCCTTGCTCTTATCTAGTTTTATAACTTAGATAGTAATATTGCCGTAGCCTAGTATAGGCACTTTTAAGCTGCCGGCGATAACATATTTATATCTTAGAGCTTTCCTAAAATTATAAAAATAAGAGAGATTATTAAAGATATAGAGAGTAGTTCCTAAGTTAAGAATAGTTAATAGCTTTAGTAGATAGGTTTAACCGGTGTAATATAATTCTAGGAATATTGTATTAGCTTCTCCCTTAATTTTAACTAGCTCCTAGCTTAGGTCCTATCATTATTAAGCCTTATCTTCTTGTTCTTTAAGTCTGATCTTTATAACTTAGTTAGTAAAATTCTTATTCTTTTCTACCTTCTTTAGTGCCCTATTAATACGCGTATTTTCTATTATAACTCCTACAGGTCTCTTGTCTTTAAATAAACACTAATAGTCCTATAGGGAGTGTCCTTGTATTCCGCACGCTAAGCACTTAGGCGTTGGCTTCTTATAGGATGTCTCCTTATCTACTAGTATCCCAGCTCTCTTTAAGCGTCTATTACATGCTAAGGCTCTTCCTCTTTGTAAACCTTTAGTAGTATTAGAGTAATCCTTAATGGCTTACTCTGCGAAGTCTGCATTAAAGGTACTTCCTCTTATAGTAGCATTGGCTTTCTTTAAGGGTATTCTAAGTCCTTCTTACAGCTCCTTTACTACTCTACGGTATTTAGAAGATCTTAACTTCTAAAGGTTATTTAACTTAGTAGTGTACTTTACACAGTAGGCGTTACTAAAAGGTTAAATAATGTCTGCTAAATCTTAAAGCTAGATTCTATCGGACATTTAAGGGATCTTATACTTCTCTCCTAGGGATATTATATATTCCTATTAATCTAGCTACTAGTTCAATTTTAATAACTGTTTGAACCCCTTAAGGGCTTCCATATACTAGTATTATACCTTCTTCCTAACAAACGATAAGGTAGGTTCTATATTCTCCTTTAGCCAAAATAGCCATTCTTTAACTATTAAGAAAGGGTTAAGCAGTAGCTTTTTCTAAATTAATACTATAGATGTAATCTAGGTATGGATCTATTAAAGATAATCTTCCTATCTTAGGAAATACTTTATATCCTAGTTGTAATATCGTCTACTATTTTTATACGCTTTCTGTTAATTTGTTAAGAGCTAAGCATATAAGGTTGCATTCTTATTGAAATCTGTAACTTCTAGATAGGCTAGTTCTTATAGTAGACCTTATTAAGGTGCTACACTGTCTGGGTTAACATGGGCCTAAATTCACTGATCCATAAGGGCTCGGAGTTGCTATAGCCATTGCTCCCAGTCTTCTAACTTATTGAGGATGATCGTCATCAACGAACTTGTTGGTGGAGTCATTTGACTAATAGGCAAAGGATGAATTAAGATGATATTTTGTTGTTAGGATCGTCCTTATCATTAGGATCGTCCTTGTCATTAGGGTCGTCCTGTGACGATTAAGGTGGAATCTCGTGGAATCTCGTGGAATCTCGTGTCAGAATTGTGTCAGAATCGTCCTGTGACAATTAAGGTAGGATTTCTGTCAGAGTCTGCGTCTTGACGATAAGGTGTCAGAGTCTAACGATAAGGTAGAATTTCTTTAAATAATTAAGTAATAGCTGAATAGCTTCTTAAGTCGGCGGACCGGGCTTATAACTGTCACGAAGTTCGTGTAGGGCAGTTCATTAATGAAATGGGTTGATTGATTGATGATCTTGACTTAATTGTTGATTGATGGTTCTGATGAGCCTCTAGGGCTTTGAGCTACGAAGAGACTTTACAGTGCACGGGCTCCGTGCACGTGACTCGTGCACGTGACCCACGCCTTTACAGAATACAGATTATCTGACAAATCTAAATCCTTATCTAACTCTTAGGCCTCCCCCTCCTTTTCCTCTTCCTTATCCTTATTTTTATCCTCGTCCTTATTGTCCTTATTAGAACTAAGCGGCTAAAGTAGGCAACGATCTAGAATGGTACGGAGGCCTACATGCAAGGTAGTATTATGCTTGGTTGCCTAAGAAGGCTCTATAGATTAACTGGCAGCTCATTTCCGAAGGCTATTACGGTTTACTATTGCGCCTGCAACACCAGAAAATTGAGCTATATAAGCAATACAATGTAATACTTAAGCCTCATAAGTAATTAAAGAACAGTAAGCGTAGTATGCGTGGTAGTTATACGATTTGTATGGTGAGATCACCTAAATTCGATGCTGTGCGGGCGGGGCTCGCTTAATTCAATTTTCGCAATACTTTCGAAAACGGTAGTATTGCTTAGCGTATAATTAATTAACCAGATCTTAGCCTTATCTCATAAATCAGACCCCCGGGGAGAAATTGCGCCACGGCGTAACGCTAAGGGTTAGCATCACTCCTAAGCCAATTAGATCACTGAACCCTAGTCCTGTGGATTCCTGTAAACTCCTAGACCAATCAGATCGCACCAGGAGGAATTTCTCCCCGAGGGTCTAAGAGCTTATGGGCGCCCTTTATATGAGAACTCATTGTTTCTTATTAGGCGACAACTCTTCTATTACAACGCGATATCTCGACCCTTTTATAACGTCTAATTATTATAAAAATACTACAAGGTAGGAG
>Ga0307507_10005305_pt1 | contig 21337 bp, 17 predicted proteins | sample 7_EM_MG_FD_207223 | JGI IMG/M metagenome (GOLD analysis project Ga0307507, IMG submission 207223) | Populus trichocarpa ectomycorrhiza microbial communities from riparian zone in the Pacific Northwest, United States - 7_EM | ecosystem: Host-associated > Plants > Roots > Unclassified | place... | reverse complement strand
TGGTAAGATCCCTAGGTGCTATCCTGGTATCAGACGACTTTCGTGCTTTATCATTCTGAGGTGTGGTAGTCCTTCTGGTATGAGTTTAAGTTCAGGAAACACCTCAGAGTCTTGGTCCATTAGATCTTCAGTGGTGGTGGCTGCTGTTTGTATATGCCCACTGGGGGGTGTGCAATTAATTTTGAGTCCAAACTTTAGGAAGTCAATAGCTAACCTGGCGCATTCCATTATAGCTCCTTATTCCTTTAGGAATGGCATTCCTATCAGGGCATCGTACTTTGCCAGATTTCCTACCAGCATCTTCATCAGGAAAATGTCGGAGCGTGGTCCAAGGTGGTCCTGAACACTCCTGGTCCACCAAGGGGGGTTGTGGTCCCCATGGTCTACCTGATTCACTCTGATCCATTCTGATTCACACTTTTCGAAATTTTACCGAAAATGTTGACCAGTGTGGATCAGGGTGGACCAGGAAGACCAGGGGGACCATAACCCCCCTTTGTAGACCAGGACTGGTTTTTACATTTTGCTGATATTGTTTCCTTTCGTTTGCAGTTTACCTACTGCTAGGTCAATAGTGTACTCCTTATGCCTCTCAGATCGTGATCCCTTCATGGCCATGAGTATCTTGGTTGGTTCCTTCATTTCTGTGGATGGTCTACTATAGGTAGTAACGAACGCAGCACCAACAAGGTTGGCTCCGATCGTTCCTGTGTCTAATAGGACCTTTGTTTCCTTTCCATTAATAAAAACTGTTCCTTCTACCGCGTATTGCGCCTTTATTCTTGTAGGGCGAGTTATTTTTGCAGCTACATAGCTCTTGAATTCCAGAGTATTGATATATATCTCATCATAGTCGCTGCGCTCTGTTGTTGAGTTGGAGGTTGCTTCCTTCTTGACCTTTGCTTTTGCTTTGTCCTTCTTGCTTGAGCAAGCCTTTGCCCTATATCCTTTACCACCACAAGTAAAGCAGGCTTCTTGCTTTTTTTATTTCTTCTTTTTGGCGGAGGTGCAATCGTTATTGAACTTATTCTTTTATTTGTGTTCTGGATTCGTGTGTTAGGGGTAGCCGGTAAGGTGACTTATGATACCGGACTAGGCCTTATGCTTAACTGGTCCTTAGATGGAGAATCTTGTCTAGGAAGGCTCGTAATAAAGTGTAACTAAGTTACTCGCGTGGTATAAAGATAATGAGGAAATAATAATCGTAAACGTATTATATTGATAAGATCTCTTCTCCGGTGCTTGATGATTCTGTTTAAGCAAGGGAGGCACTTCGATATTTATATTCCGCGTCTGAGTGTTCGCGGGCTACATGTTCTAACCATACTAACTAAGTATCGACCGAACAAAGTTCTCTAAACTCTTAAGTGCGAACATCTCTTGACCCTGACAACTGTTCTACTCCATACTCACATTATGAAGACTTAGACTACCATATTATCGTGAGGGTGTGTCGATCCCGTGAATAATAGGTCAGTCTAGAGTACACGTAGCCGACTAATGCCAACGTAATAATACTTCTTCACCGAACCATATATAAAGCGGCCAACTTCAAAGGTGTCAGACCATTCAATGCGCGAGAGTTCGTCACTGTCTGCACATCAGGTTTCCGAACTGACCTGTGGCAGTAATTGCTGGAATAGCAATTTGCGCTCACTATCTTATGTTCGTACTGACTGGTTCTGAGCGGGCCCGGAGGTCTCCGCTATGCGTCTTCTGGTTTCGTCATACGATATGTTACTTAAGTCTTTATTCTGATTCCGTCCGTCATCTTAGAGAACTCTCGTTCTTACCCTATGGGCATCCTAAAACGGGAACGCACACTTAATTCTCTCAGACGCCTTTGCGCTATTATCGCCGTCATTATATGACTTGTCGCATAATTATATTTTAACTAATAATAACTATGACGCGGCTATGAATCAAACACGTGACCTTATAGTCAGAGGCACGTGACTATCATCTTAAGCTAGACCGAGATGTATCTTTTTTGTACTTCGTATTTTTAACTGACTGGTACGCAGCGGTCTGTGCGTGAGCCTTATGGGTCGGCATTCTTGGTATGCCTAACATCGTGTAGGTGGATTCGTTAGGCTGTGTATCATGGCCTTCCTTGCAATATGCTCCTGTACTCTGGTGGATAGACTCTAGTCTCTCCGCCATAGCAATAACAGTGTAACGGAATCTACTATTATCGCTATTGTTCCTTAACATGACGTTGGATATTGCCTATTAGGATTTTCCCACTAATGAATCATTCCTTACCTTGTACCTTCCCTATTGTTATAGTTTCCTATTAGGTAGTACTTTCCTTGGTTCGCTTATTACTACCTTTCATTCCTTGTACCCAATTGGGAAACTCAATGTATTACTGGTTTAGTACATTAGTAGCGATCCCTTACTTGTTTGATTCTTTTACTTGTTGTGTTAGTTATATCCTGTCGCATCTACACCTTTGTTTTAGAACTTAGTTGTTTTAGCTTCTACCTTAGCATAGCTTAGCATTCTCATTTGGACAGGATATTTGTATGATTTATTTGGATTTAAAGAGTTCGAGATCCCTTAAGGATTCGGACTCTCAAGCCTCACAGGAATCCTCACTTTAAATATACTAAGTTGAATGGTCACTCTACTAGTTCCTAACCTTTGTTATATCTCTTGTAGAGATTTCCATTGACGCTTCTCCTCCCTGTCCTTACACTATCGGCGGATCTCTCTCTGGGAATCTTGCGATGATACTCAGGAGCAGGTTACAAACAGTGTCGATTTCGGTGCCTCCTGTGTACGGAGCTTCCACGTCTTGTGGGAACCTTGGGTCCCTACTTGTAAAGAATTTTGGTATAAAGACATAGTCACTTATAGTATCTCCTGGTAGCCGTGATCTGTGCATGAGTAGATCGGTAGCTATGATAGATATCTTCAGGACTTGTCTATTTCAGAATTGCTTGATGCTGTGGAACTTCTGATAGGCATCGTCCTTATGCTTGGATGATTGGAATGGTTCCCTTAGGTGGAATACTAGTAGGTCCCTCATGAGGTTTTCTCCAAATAGCTCTGGGGCTTGGAATGCTGCTTCTTGAGCTCGTCCTGCTCTATAGAGGATCTAGTCATTGCCTGCTTGTAACTGGTACGGGTTCCTGGTTTGGTTTCGGAGTATCGTTTGATACTCAGTGTGTTTTATGATTCTGTTTGATACTCATGATGTTTTGTATATGGTTTCGGACTATTGTTTGACACTCATTATGTTTTATTTATTGTGTCAAGATATCGTTTGATACTTGATATGCTTTAAGACTACCATTTGGAGTCTTTATGGTTATTGTTTACAAGGCTCTGGTTAGCCTGACAAGTGTATTTAAGACCTGCTATTCTCCGGACTTAGAGAGAGCAGACTTTGACAGACAGTGTTTTCAATATACTTGGTTGAACAGTTACTTCTTCAGTTCGCTTCGAGAATCCTGTAAGACCAAACATACTTAGCTATTAGAAACTACTTGGTACTTGCGATACTAGCATAGTAAGAAGTTTGTTACAACAACTTAGTCTAAGCCTCCGGTACTTAGTCTCGTTATATACCGCACTTTGGTGTAGAGATAGTATCGTTACCCTATTGATTCCCGCCACTACCTAGAAGGCGGTTACACTGCTCCTGCTGCATTCTAGGATACATTATACAATCGTAGTTAGAGTTGGACCGAATTGAACCATCTATTGAATGTCTCTGGTTTGAGGTCTTCGCCATCACCAGTGAATTTCTTAGCGAATCGAACCTTGATACAAAGTCTTGGCAAAGGCTCTTGTACAGGTGCAGGCAGTGATCCACCAGCTCCTTCATCATGGTCAGACATGTCGTTGGCGTTGCTGCTGCTGCTTCAGCTATCTGGATCACCTGCTGGGTCACTACTCCGGCTTTGCTGACTGATCCTTTTTGTTCACACTCAGGAAACCCGCTGGGGGTGACTGTCACTGTTTTTGGTAGTTCTGTTGCTGACTCCGCTAGATCTCGTTGTGCGCTATCTCTGGCTAGTTACTTAGCTGCTGCGTCTATTGAGAACTGTTCCTTTGCAGGTGCTTTAACTAATCGTCCCTCTTCGTCGCTCGCTCGTTGTTGAACCTTCCTCTTGGGAGTTCTGCTCCCGCTTGGTTCCTGGTGTTCATCAGTCTTGGTAACTTGTTGAAGTTAGAAAAATGAAACCGCCTCCTGAGTGGTGGCGGGAATTGATCTGGTAACGATACTATCTCTATCCCAAAGCGCGGTATCTACAGATACTTACTACTGGAGGCTTAGACTAAGTTGTTGTAACAAACTTCTTACTATATCGCAACTACCAAGTATATTGAAAACTCTGTCTGTCGAAGTCTGCTTTCTCTAAGTCCCGCGAATAGCAGGTCTTAAACACACTGGTCAGGCTAACCAGAGCCTTGTAAACAATAACCTAAAGACTGCAAAACGCTAGCCCTCAAATGTTGCATAAAACAAATGAAGTATCAAACGATATCTTGATACAATAAAACATACTGTGTATAACCGGAACGGGTTACTTGTTTGGTTTTTAAGCATCCTTTGATACTTAGTATGTTTTATGATTGAGTTTGATACTCATGATAGTTTATGTTTGGTTTTCGAGTATCATTTGATACTCAGTATGTTTCATAATTGGGTTTGCTACTCCTGGTATTTTATGTTTGGTTTTTAAGTAATGTCTGATACTCAGTATGTTTTATTTATTGTGTCAAGATATCGTTTGATACTTGTTAAGTTTTATATAACGTTTCAAGGCTAGCGTTTTGGAGTCTTTATGGTTCTTGTTTACAAGGCTCTGATTAGCCTGACAAGTGTCTTTAGGACTTGCTATTCTCCGGATTTAGAGAAGGCAAACTTCGACAGACACAGGTTTCAATATACTTGTTTGAACAGTTACTTCTTCTGTCCGCTTCGAGAATCCAGACCAAACATACTTAGCTATTAGGAACTTCTTGGTAGTTGCGATATCGTAAGATGTTTGTTACAATAACTTAGTCTAAGCCTCTGGTACTTAGTCTCGTTAGATACCACACTTTAGTATAAAGATAGTATCGTTACCCTACCAATTCCCATCCCCACCCAGGAGACGGTTACACTGAGTATCAACCGATACTCGAAAACCAATCATAAAATATCCTGAGTATCATACTCAATCATAAACCATGGTTAGTATCCAACGATACTCGAAAACTAAACATAAAACATCATGAGTATCCAACACAATCACAAAACATTCTGAGTATCAAACGGTACTCGAAAACCAAACCAGTAACCCGTACCGGTTACAGGTGCTGCCTTTATTTAGTAGAATTAGAAATTCAATTGAAGAAAATTTACATGGACTATTTAAGTGTAAAATATATTGTGACCTAGGTCAAAAAGCAAAGGGGAGACCCTTACCCTGATTCCAGAGTTCATCCTCAAGAGTAGGTTCTGTATCAGGCTATGCCCAGCAAAATAGTTGTACCCCCATGACGCCTAGTAGATATAGTGTTGGGACAGGTGATAGCCCGGCCTGAAGGTATCATGTGGTGCAAGTTGCGCCCAGTGATAGTTGATGTAGGTGGTTGCATCCTGATTCGTGGTTGACGTTATGTGCACTAGGTGCGCCAGACGCAGTAGGCGCACCAGGCGCCAAGCATTATTTTTACTAAGCCAAGCGAGGGCATCAAGCCAGCAGCGGCCCACCTAACGTCAAGGGTGCAAAGTTACTGTACCTGGTATTCTGATGCCACAGCAGGGCGCCTGGCGCAAGCAATTCTTTTCCTGATGTTACGAGATACTTGAATGCTGGAAGATTGTTTACTTTAGAGTTTTTGTAACCTGCTCCTAAGTATCGCGAGATTCCCAGAGGGAGATCCAGCGATACTGTAAGGACAGGAGTAGTAGCGTCGATGGAAATCTCTACAAGAGCTATGACAAAGGTTTAGGAACTAGTAGAGTGACCATTCAAGTTAGTATATTAAAGTGAGGGTTCCTGTGAGGCTTGAGAGTTCGAATCCTTTAAGGGATCTCAAGCTCTTTTAATACAAATAAATCATAACCAATACCCTGTCCAAACGAGAATGCTAAGCTACACTAAGGTAGAAGCTAAAACAATGAAGTCCTAAAACAAAGGTGTACTAGCGACAGGATATAACTAACAAAACAAGTAATGGAATCAAACATATAAGGGATCACTACTAATGTACTAAACCAGTAATACATAGTAGAAAGCATACAGTTTCCCAATTGAGTACAAGGAACGAAAAGTAGTAATAAGTGAACTAAGGAAAGTACTATCTAATAGGAAACTATAACAATAGGGAAGGTACAGGGTAAGGAATGATTGGTTACTGGGGAAATCCTAATAGGCAATATCCAACCACTATAACCAGAATGGAAGCAGGAAATTCTCTGTAGATTTCCTCACCGTGGATAAAATAAGTTAGCACTAGATATTTGAATCTGGGCTGAATGTTTCAGTAGGTTTAGGGATACCTATGTGAATACTAGGATGCACAGAGCAATGACGCCTTAGCCCAAGTCTGTAGTATAAATGGTATATATCAAGGAAGAATACTGTAACAGAATCTACTATTATCGCTATTACTTCTTAACATGATGGGAGTACAAATTTTGAAGTATTTTGAGTTCTACACCGGTTCAGAGCTTCTGTTTTTCATATTACAATTACTCAAATAAGTTAGTTCCAGACATTCCAATCTAGACTAAATATCCCACAGGTTAAGGAATACTTGTAGTGATTTTAGTATGGGCCCCTAGGGGCATTCTATGCAAAAAAAGAAATGATAGACAACGCACTTCTGAGCACTATCCTTTTGTTCGTTTTCAGGCACTTGTACTAAGTACAGATACAGCTGGTAGTGGAAGTCAGTGGGGGTGAAATAACTAAAGAGAACATTCATCTATGTATCTAAATCCTAATTCTCCATTGAGAGTATTTATATAAAGATAGAATTGTAACCACCTCCTGGGTGGTGGCGGGAATCGGTCGGGTAACGATACTATCTTTATACCAAAGTGTGGTATCCAATGAGACTAAGTACCGGAGGTTTAGACTAAGTTGTTGTAACACACTTCTTACTATATCGCAACTACCCATTAGTTCCTAATAGCTAAGTATGTTTGGTCTAGATTCTCAAAGCGAACTGAAGAAGTAATTGTTCAACCAAGTATATTGAAAACCCTGTCTGTCGAAGCCTGCCTTCTCAAAGTCCGGAGAATAACAAGTCTTAAATATACTTGTCAGGCTAACCAGAGCCTTGTAAACAATAATCATCAAGGCTCCAAAACGGTAGCCTTGAAACGTTACATAAAACATATCAAGTATCAAACGATACCTTGACACAATAAATAAAACAACTGAGTATCAAACGATACTCGAAATCAAACATAAAACATCATGAGTATCCAACTCAACCATAAAACATACTGAGTATCAACGATACTCCGAAATCAAACATAAAACATCATGAGTATCAAACTCAACCATAAAACATACTGAGTATCAAACCATACTCCGAAACCAAACAGTAACCGTACCAGTTACAAGAATCATGTCAGGAAATACCAGCAGAGGTCCGTCAAGCTTCCTAGAAAGCAAAGCAAACTCCCCTAAGACTGAAATATAATCTTCTTGGCTACAGCCACACTATTTCCCGGCCTGGAGGTGCAGTCATTTTCATCAAGACCTTCAGTAGCCTTTCTAAGACTAGTACAGGAAATACACGGACAAATCAATCCATTGGGTGAGGAAAAGGAACTCACCGAAATTGACGCTCATGATGATATTACTCCTAAATGTTCCAGATGATACAATAGACGTCTTGCTGAATCACTCAGCAACTGTTACAGAATATCAGGAGCCGGTTGAGATATATAAGTGAATTTAATAATTTTTAAAACATGATACTTATTAGAAATAGTACACAGGATACCCCAACCTTAGCTGTAAACTGTCATCTGCAGAGGCTTGCGTCACAAGAGCAGGCAGCACAATTACCCTTTTGCTATCTCTGAGCCCATTGGTCACAATTCTCATCCTATATTCCTGATATTCTTAATGAGGAACAAAGCATGCAGTCCAATTCTCAATGCAGTACAGCCAACTTGAATCTGGACTTTCCAGCATCTGATATTGGGACCCTGATCCCGCTATCGAGAAAAAAGGCAATTTATTGCATGGTGAGGAGAGGCTAGTCTTTCAGGACACCCCAAAGATGGCCTCCCAGGCAACCCCCACTCCAATATTGTGGCAACTCACCCCCTCTCATCTCCACGAGAAGCCCTCTCCTCCCTGCACGCAGCCACCTCGATAAATCCCTACCTCGCAGTCGCACAGTACCAACTCTCGACACTGCTCCTCCACTTCGGTAACCTGGGCTTAGTGTGTACCACGAGCCGTCTCGAGTCGAGCTACGCCATTGCTGGCTCGGCTGATAAACCAATGGGATCGAGTCGCTCGAGCTTTACCCCAGAGCTCGAGCTTGAATTTGTTAGTTGACACAGAATATCACTCGCTTTGAAGTAGGGTTTGAACGGTAAGGCACAGTAACATACGGTAAACTTACCAGGCGCCGTTTATCGACCGTAATAAAGCTTCAGATCATGATCTTGGATCTTAGTGCGATGCTCATATCTTGCTAAGAATATCTAGCCAGGCTAATACTTTGCGGGGGGGGTTGATCACTTCGGCTTGACGTAACATATACGATGAAGACAGGACCGCCGTTGCGGGTCTTCCCCGCCAGGCGCCCCCTTGCGGGCGTTGGCAATTGTGACAGTAGAGCTTCTGGTGAGGGTAGCCTGCAGACGAAAACAAAAGAAAGCAATGATTGACAATTGAAGTTGATGGAAGATTCCTTGATAGCCGTGATTGACTCGTTTGCTCAAGTCACGAAACAGTGAAGGATGAAGACTGATGAGATGATTTCTTTCAGACGAAGAAAAGTCCCACGATGCTTGTTGTTTCTCAGAGCTGTTCTCGCCTCTCTTAAATAACACGATGATGAGTGCTAGCTAAACCGTCCACTCCTCTATTCCGTAAAAGCATACGCAATTCTCACCGAAAAATATAAAATGTCGTGAAGCCATTCCTATGCGCCACACTACCTAACATTTGAACTCTAGAGGAGAGTGCCATTTTCCGGTATCTTACCTTCCTAATGTAATTTACGGTAATTTACCCTATAATATCAATCGTGTAAGGTACGATAAAGTACTGTATTATTCGAACACTACTTTGAAGACTCGGGAAGGGTGATATGGTAGACCATAGAGGAGAATATAATGTTCAAATATCAAACATACCGTAGAAAAAGAAAATCAAATATGTATTGCATGATCACGGAAGAGTCTATCCACCTCCTCAACTTAGATCTAACTTAATTTCCCAATCCTTAACCTCTGGTAAAACCAGCCAGCCTTTCAGAACCAGTGCTCCCAACCGGCCAGTCCGTCCGGCTTTAGGTACGGCCGGACTGACCTAGGCTTTTTTAGTTACGGCCGGGCCTGAGCTAGGTGACCTGCAGGCTTTCGAGTGACAAGGTATGATTTTGATATGAAACCTTGGCGGTAAGTGAAATGAAACGCCAAGCACATTCTGATCGCTAACTGAGCTCGGCGGGCTTTACCGGGATATCTGCAGGCTTTACCTAGGAATTTGTAGGTTTTCGCCTAGGCATCAATAGGCTTTGGTGGCTTCGACTGGACTGGCCTAGGCTTTTTAAAACCACGGCCACACCAGCCGCTTGGGGTCACTGTTCAGAACTAAAGCAGGCTGGTATGAAGTTTGTGCTTTGGCCAGAGATGGTTACTAGAGGGTTGGGGGCATGTTGCGGGATTGTAGGAAGGTTAGGAAGTGTTCCAGCCAGTGTTTTATTCTGGGTTTGTGATGGCAAGGCTCACGTCACTGACATGGGGGTCAGAAAGGGCAGCTGCCAGTGGGTGTTTGGCGAGGAGAGAAGGCTGTTCGCAGTCGGAGAGCCTGCGAATGCCGCCGACCGCAGAGATTTGAACGTCAAGTAAGACTGGAATGTGGAGGATTCCCGTGGAAAGGAAGAGAAGGAAAAGGTGGAGATGGAGACAGGAACGAAGGACGGGAAGGCCAAGGGTGTTTAAAGTAGTTCGGGAGAAGGTAGGCGGGCAACTATACAGCCTGAAAGAAGTGGCTGAAGAAAGCGGGTGGTCAATGCATACAAGTTGGGTACTAGATCGTGCATAAGAGGTTATAATATAGAAACGTCACTCTTCCGGCAAGAGGCCCCCCCATCTCTGGTCGAATGTACGGCTTTCAAGTCACGGATGTTCGGGTGCTTGGGGCTTTCCCAGTTCCCTCGGGTATGTCGTTGTAACTCCCATCCTTATAGCATCCGCGGGGGACCATCTACTAGACTTTCTTGGAATTGGCTACTCCTTTAATATTCGCCGTGCTTTTCCCCCGGTAGTATCCTCGGGTAGTAGCCTTTGCCTTGACGTCGCGAGAGATTCAACATCATGATGCGCATTATTAAACCTCCGGAGATGGGGTCCCGGGAATTATTGTTAGAGTTAGAAAAAATCAGGGTCCTTGGGTTTATTTTCACACCCAGTTCCGGCATTGTTTAGAGGGTAGGGGTAGGCTGACTAATTAGCGGGAGAGGTCCTATCAACGTCGCAACACGAGATTGATGTTAAAATGCGGTCATGCTGTGATAGTTACTTTTTTTTGCATATCTATTTCATTTTGGGGTGGGATGGTATATTTCATATTTCAGCCGAGATCAGAACATTTGTCTTTATATACCGAAGAAGATTTCCTACTGTACCATTATGGTTTTGTTTCTTTAGCGGGGGGCTTGACTCTAGGCTATTGATATTGCATTCCCTCAACAGAAGCCTATCGATGCCGAACGACAAATTTTGCCAAACGAGAATCCAGATCGTTTTCTGCCAGTATGTTACCGGTATGTGTGTCCCGACTCACCATCCCTTGAATTGATGGTTGAGGTAAGTCCCCTGTCCTAGAATTTTCGCTATTGGGAGAGCTACATAGTTAATACTATGTGCTTGACGCTGTTTGCCCCCCCTACGGTGGTGATAGACTGGGTGGAGTTTCAAATATACAATTGTTTCTCATGATACCGGTCGGCAATGAGGGGTCGGGAGGTAGGAATTATCCTGGGGGCAAATCTGGTTCTGCCGTTCAGGGGTCAGGGTAAATACGGGTAGATCCCGGCTTGGCATGCAGACCCTAAATGCACGTCGTGCGTGCTCGAGCGAGTACTGTGCAACTACGGTAGCCGACGCTCTTTGAGACTTTAGGGCAGTTGCTAACCGTGCTCTTTTCCCTTGCTAATAAGACCTTCAGCCTAATAATACCCAGCCTATGGCAATGCGAGGGCTTGGCATGAAGCTTTCTTCTGTATGTCGACCAAGTTGAGGGTATATGTTGATTCCGCTTTTGATTTCTACCTTTCTTTCCTACGTTCCGCCCAGAGTGCTAGGGGTGCCTCGCCGCTGCCGGAAGGTAGGGGCTCTGACAGTAAGAACAAAGGGATCTGATTTGATGGGTGGTGGGGCTATCGGGAGGTTGGGCCGCACTTTCTAGTAAGTAGTACCGTACGTAATGGTTTCCCGACACTCAAAATATGGCAGCAGTCGACGGGTATCACCTCGGATACGGGAATGTTGCTCTTGCACAAAGTGGGGTAGGTGGTTGTGCGACATATGATAAGGCAATGAAGGGGGAAAATGTTACTGACATCCCATGTCACAAATCCAGACCCCGGCCAACTCAAAGGCATCAGCCCGAACACTCAGCCATATCAGCCTTCAAGCTAACCTTGCTAGAATTAAACCTCGGCAGAAACAGATTTAACATTGGGGTCCGATATAGGTTAAATCAAACGGGCTTAATCCCTACTCTATATATCTCGTTTTTGGGTGAAAGACCAAAAGTTGGGTGTCTGCAAGAATACTAGAGCGAGTGCCCTGGGGTCGGTTAAACAAATAGATATCGAAAGTTTGGCTACTGGACAATGTCCGATCCCGCGAATCGGACGCCCAGACCACTCTCGGTGCATCCTAGGATACTTTCCGTGTGCCACGAGTATTTTCTGCCGTTCCCCCGCCGTTTGAAAATCTCTCATCCAGTGGTTGCAGCCGGTTTTTAAAGTCACTTTAAGTGCAGGAGTGAAGCGGTCTGCATTACAGCTGCATATGAGAGCAATTCAGTTACCATAGATTCACTCAATTTACACAAATCCTAGGCTTTTATTCAGATCTTGGCAGGGGTTTACAGCATTATGTTTCCTAGCGTGAATCGTGAATGTCTCTGGGTCGAGGGTTGCGGGAGGCATTTGCTTCGCTTTTGAGCCGTCTGCCATATACCATCCGGAACGACAAACGGGAGGGGCAAGATATATATTTATTGCTCGGAGTGGGAACTTCGCGCAGGGATCCGTATCTGGGTAACGTTATTCATGCTGCAGCACTACACAATTGACTCTCGCTTTTGTGTCACGACGTAGATGCAGAATCCCGGAAAGAGAACCATGAGTCGCGTGTAGATCGCTGAAGAACACGGGCTGGTGTCAGGTTTGAAAGCTATGCTAATTGGCACGGGGTCGTAATTTATTGTCCTTGGGTTAAATATGTGGCCGGTCTAACAGGCCCCCCAACTCCCGGATGCGAGCTTTTCTCTAATTGCCGAGTTTTGTAAAGGCAAAGTTTTTACATCCAAGTAGGTTGTATATTTCAGTGCCCTGTTCCGCATCGTGGCTACAGATGGGCTTGCTTGTTTATTCTTATCTAGTATGTTTTCTTCCCAGCATTCTTCCTATTTAAGCTCTCCTGCTCCCCCCGTCTCTGGATCAATCCTCTAAGCACTTTCTTCCTTATCCCCCTTTCGATCCTCTCCACTTTTCTCGCCTCATCCCCTTCACCCTTTGGCATTGCCTTCATTCTGAATAGTGATCATGGATGATCCTATCAACTTCATTACCGCAGAGGAATACTATCAGCGGGCCCAAGGTTGGGTAGGGCCCGCTCGGGTGACTTCACACTCTCAAACACCCCCAAAAAGCGCTGCCCAACCCGAGTACTGGCGCGGGGTGACCCTTACTTTTAATGACAGCACTCTTTGTGTTGTTCAATTTGTTCGCCCTACTCTGTTTAGAGTTCGATATGATCCGGCTGTCAGAAACCCGGAGGAGTATGATGACGCAAACAGGTAAGTGTGCGAATTGGATAGATGTTAGTACCCAATATATACTAATCACATATTTTTTATCGTGGCTATAGCCGTACCATTATTGAGGACTATATGTCTCAACTTGTTCATGATTTGGATGACTTCGCGGAAATCACCTGGGTCACTGAGCTTAAGGAGTCCGATGATCAGAATTATTGGATTTTTTCCGTAAGATTCAATTCTAGTGACCAGATATTAATCTAACCCACGTCTACACTAGTCAACTGTCACGGAGGCTCGAGAAAAAGGAGGGAAGCAGCAACACTATAAATTTGGTGATGGAATGAAGCTTTTCATTTACAAAGACCCCTTCCGTATCCAGGTAATTGCATAGTTGCCCCTTTACGCCTGGTTGTGTGCTCACGAGTGATGTGATAGGCGGTCCGCGTGCTAACGCCTTTACCCGACCTCTACCCAATTCCGGGAGCACCTTCAACAACGTCGCGTGCAATTGAGAAGGTTGTTTGGCAAACCTCCTCAAAGACCTTCCGCTGGAACATTCATCCGGTGGTTTCCGTTGTCAAGCAAGTTGTTTTGGATGTTATCAAAGCCGGTCATGGCGAGTTTATTGGCTTTGGGGAGCAAGGAGGCACTAGTTTCATGAAAACTCCAACCTTTATGAACTACTTTAGTTAGCAATCCCTAACAACAAACCCGATTGGAATATACTCGGTCTTGCTAACCATATAATCTTGGCAGATTTTGACAACATGCAATACCAGCAGGTATATAGCAGAGGCCCTCTCGATGCCCGTGAGCCTTTGTAAGCATTCCCCTTTCAGGCTCGGGCGAGACTTGGTGAACTCACACATCTTGCGCCAGATACCATTCTGATCCCTTTTACATGGACGTCAATTCGAACCCAGAACATGCCAACGTCACAGCCAGCTTTTTGGACAACTATTCTCAAATCGCTGTTGATTTCGGCTTCACCAATTCCGGCTTCATCAGGCTAGGGACCAGGTTTAATGCGATGGACATTTACGTGATCAGCGCGAACACAGTGCCGGAAGTTACTCGGTTAGTCTATCCTAAACCGGTCCCCTTGTTGGACACTCTTCTCTTTTCTAGCATTCGCTAACCCCTCTCGGGACTGCCAGGCTACATACCAGCATTATAGGAAGACCGAAACTGAAGCCAAAGTATGTTTTGGGTCACCACCAAGCGTGTGAGTTCGCGGGAGTCTTCCTCTGCTATCTCTTTAATACTTGGCTGTCGCTCCCGCTAACTCTCCGAACCTTTTCCTAGGCTACGGATATGAGAAAGTAGAAGATCTTTACGCCGTCGTTGACCAATACCGCGGTGTCGGCATCCCTTTGGACGGGCTGCATATCGATGTTGACTTCCAAGTATACTAGCTCCCCAAACTCGGCCAGGGACTATTTGGGTCACTAACTCTTGTTCCAACAGGACGGGTTTAGAACCTTCACCACCAATCCGAGAACATTCCCTGACCCGAAAGGGATGTTCACGAAACTTCGGGAAAACGGGATAAAATGCTCTACCAACATCACCCCTGTCATTAGTATTAATGATCGGGAGGGCGGCTATTCCACTCTTAGAGAAGGGTTAGAAAAAGGGTAAATATTGACCGCCTAACCGGATGTTTTGGCAGAAGTTTCCACCCTTCATAACCTAAGATATCCGAAACTAATCTTTTATCCAATCGGAACTAGTTATTTCATCAAAGATAAGAGATACATAGATGGGACTAGCGGAAAAGCAGAAGATGTCTTGTACGTTTGCTACGGCGGAGGTTCGAAATACACTATCGACCCCAAAGACGTTAGCATCAGACCAGACTTCGGGGATAATTAGTATGTCTATTCAGTCCCTCAATATTTCTAACTTCTCACTTCTAGGGGCTAACCCTGTGGTGGAGCGACTTCGTGGCAAACTGGAACGTCAAGGATTATCCTTACCACGGAGGTGTAAGCTATGGGTATGGAAACGGCACGGTAAGTCACACTGTCATATAGTGTGCGAGTAAGGGGGAGATTTTGATTTCTTTCTCTAGGCCGGGTATTACCCAGATCTCAATAGAGAAGAAGTCCGAGAATGGTGGGGCAAGCAATACCATTACCTCTATGACATGGGTCTTGAGTTCGTATGGCAAGACATGACTACGCCTGCTATCCATACGTCCTATGGTGATATGAAGGGGTAAGCAAGAGAAACTGTTAATCGGATGTCCTTCGCTGATGAGCGGTTTTTTTCTACGATAGGCTACCATCCCGTCTGCTCATAAGTTCTGATGCTGTTTCATCGGCCGCGCCAAATGAGAAGACCGCGGCTGAAATTTGGGCTCTATACTCCTATAATCTTCACAAAGCAACTGCTCACGGTCTAGACACTTTGGAGCAATCACTTCCCTCCCGCAAGGACAAACGCAACTTCATTCTTGGCCGTGGAAGCTTTGCCGGAATGTATCGCTACGCTGGACTCTGGAGTGGAGACAACGCTAGCACATGGGAGTTCTGGAAAATCACAGTTTCCCAGGTACTTTCGGTTGGCTTGAATGGTGTCAGTGTCTCCGGATCTGATATGGGAGGGTTTGAGCCGTACTTTAATCCCAGCACTGGGCAAGAGGAAAAATATTGCAATCCAGAATTGCTGATCCGCTGGTATGCTGGATCTTTCTTGCTGCCCTGGTTCAGAAACCACTATGTCAAGAAGACTAGAAAGTGGTTCCAGGTAATGAAATCCTTACTTGCGAAAGCGTACCTCTGAATTCTTCCCCCCGCTAAACAAGTATTATCAATAGGAACCGTACGCATACCCTAAACACCTCGAACAACACCCAGAGTTGGAGCCCGAACAAGGGTGGCTGTATCGCGCCGTGCAGGGAATCTGCAAATACTATGTCGAACTCCGATACTCCCTAATCCAAGTTCTCTATGACGCCATGTTTGACAACCAACTTAACGGCCTTCCCATTGCAAGGTCCATGGTTTGTCCCCACAAACTAGCGAGTTTTTTACGGCACGGGATTGCTGACAGCATTTCTGGAATCCTAGCTTTTGACAGATACACAAGACACTTCATTCTTCAACGAGAGTCAGAGGTTTCTCGATGACCAGTATGTTGTTCGAAAGGATATTCTTGTTGCCCCTATCATCAAAGGGAGCAATGAGAACCCTGGCCAAAATAGAGATGTCTACCTTCCGTTAATGTACTTCTGGTATCCGTCCAATTTGAGGCCGTGGGACGATCAAGGTGTTGCACTTGGTCCACCGGTGGAAGGAGGGAGCGTAATCAACTATACTGCAAGAATCACAAACGAATATAGTGGTTATCCGTTTGTCACACCGGTTTACCTTAGAGAGGGTATTAGGTTTCAGTTGGTCCCTCTTTAGAGTCTAGAACTAATATTAGGGGCAACAGGTGCTATTATTCCACAAGTTGGGGTCAGACAATGGATTGGAGATCTCAGCGGCGGCCCCAATCGCATGAAGATAAATGTCTATCCTGGGAGAGACAATGTATGCTACTTCACTATGCCTGATGGCCGTAGGCTAACTATCTCTCGGGTCCTAGGAGTACATAACCTATCTCGACGATGGTGTCAGCCGCAGTAGTGCCCCTGACGATCTCTTACACTACCAGATAATAGCTAGGGCTGCCGCAGCTAGAAAAAGCCCCGATGCTAACTCTCCCGATTCGGAGGCTAAGGGCAAATATCGCTCTGTGTCAATCTCTCAGGTAATATCCATTCCTAAACGCTCAGGTGATTGAAACTAACATTTCTCGCATTCAACAGGCTACCACGCACCCAATTTCAACTAGTTCCACTCGCACAGTCACGATTGCTCCTGTGCACAGCAACTACAATCCTGCTACAGAGCTAGGCGAAAAGTATACTATCATTATTTGGTACGATTCCGGGGTGGACGTGTCTCGGCTCAATGTATCCGTTGACCCCGTCACTGGTGTTCAATACGATATTTTCAAGAACACTACATTGCGTACAGTGGTGATTGATGTTAAGGAAACTATTGGAAATTCCCCTAAGATTGTTATTTCTGTTTCCCCCTGAGCTGTTTGAGGTTTTATCATTTGGTTACCGATAGTTAGGTCACAAGGCGGTTTTTACTATTTCCTTTAATTTGAAAGCTAGGATATGAAATAATTTCAGATGACGATGTTAATCTAATGAAAAAGGTTACAAAGTGTTCACTTTTATAGTCGTCTCAGTATCCCAGGCCAGGCTTTGCCAAATATTTAGTATGTGCAGGCCACAGTCAGTGTTTTGGCCCCGTAAAATCGGATTTTTATTCCACTAGCCACAGTAAAAATCAAGTTCATCAGAAGTAGAGTGTAGTTTGGTTGTTCAACTTCTCCGAGTGCGGGGAAGGAGGGGGAGGGGAGCTCTAATAATTTCTTAAGTTTCTTCCTTATTTTGGGAAATATGTTAAATTCTACCAATGACTTCTATTTTTCAGTGGGGAGGGTGAGAGGATGTCGTTTGAGAAGACCCGGGGAAGAGATTTAGGACCTAGCTTCCCCCCCAATTGCTCCAAATTCCCTCCGACGATCCCCCGCTCGTACTGAGTCACTTAATATCATTTACGGTTCAGTTTCCTGTCCTAAATTTGGCTATCGCCCCTTATCTCCAAAGCCTCGGCAATTTCTATTAACATAAGTCTCTAGCGGTAGGAGGTCTCCAGCATATTCTTTGTTGGGCTGAAGTCGAAAATGCCTCACGAGAGTTACTAAACAGCCGGCTTATAAGACCCAGCCCAGCCGAACTCAAACTTACCCTCTGTTCACCCAACCACAGGTGATCATTATAGGCAGCTGAAGCCACCAGCATAAATATTGGAAGTCGAACTGCAAGAAATCCGGAACATGAAGTCACAAAACCATAAAAACTCTATATATTCACCAACCATAACCGCCCCCGAACCTTTTTAAAAAATTAAGAGGTAAGGTCTCCGCAGACATTTCTGAATTTAAGGTATCCTCGGTGATTACTATTTATTTAGAGGGTCTGGAACACCGTCCTTTTCACTTGTACAGCTAGAGATCTCTGGAGCAGTAACAGGTATACCTTTCGACGCTAATAGGAGATGACCCCTAGAAGAAATTCCGGATCAGTAGCGCCCCCACTACAACCAATAGGGTACCAAAGCGAAGGGAAAAGTTTGCGATACTTAGCTTCGGCACTTACGCTCCGGATGAACAGATCGGGAGGTAGAAGCTAGCAACAAGGCCATAGCCTGGACTAGTTCGGGCCGAGGCTGCTTTCCACGGGCGATGGCAAGCTTCTTAGTTGGTGCGATGCTGTGAGTGCTACGATTAGGAACACCGCCAGCGCTAAGAGTATCCTTAGTCAGATGGGCGTTTTCAGATGCGGCCCGAGCTTTCCTCTTGGGAGGGTCCTCCTGCTGAGCTTTGGAAAGGGCGGGGTCCTTTTTGGCCTCAATTGGCCGAGTGTTGTGAGTGCTGTCACTAGGAACACTACCTGCATAAAGAGTATCCTTAGTCGGAGGCCGTTTTTAGATTGGGTCCGAGTTTCGCTCTTAGGAGGGGTCCCCACTGAGACTTGGGTCTGGGAGGCCCTGTCCGAACACTCAGGGATATTTTAAGGAGGTCTGATCATAGTCCTTCTCCTCTGAACTCGATGAGAAGGTCGGTTCAAAATCTTCCCTGGAGCCTGTTGGGAAGGTGGGGTTACCGTCGTGCTCCTTTTTCCCCTTATCTCATAACATCTGATAATACTCCTCGAGACTACCTCTGAATTTAGCATTACGAGAACGCAAATGACCGGGGAGAGAAGCGCTAATCCTGTGCCCGAAAAGGGGCACATTGTCAGGTAAGAGAGCAGCGCTTGCGCGATTCTTCGCCTGCCGAGCTCTTCGGTGCACCAGTTCCCAGATGGACGGCGTGAAGATTGTGGTAAGCGTCAGGGGCCCCAGCCTTAAGATATAGGCCTCTATCTGCTGAAATGCTTTCCGGTAGAAAGTCTTCGGGTTCGAGTTTAGGGACTGGATTTCATAACGGAGTACAGGAAGCCCCCCGGACTCCTCCAATCTACTGAAGCCCGCTTCTCTCTGTATACAAAGGCTATGGCAACTAGAAGAACGCGAGCCGCTAGAATAGCTTGTATTCTCCGGAGACCCTTCCCTCCCTCTTGGGTGAGGAACGTTAGTATCTGGTTGGCTCCCGGAGGAGCTAGTAACACTGCTATTTTCGCCCAACGAGCTGAGTTCTGTACTGGCTGGCCAAGGTTCTGACTTTCTGGCAGCAACGTAGGAGAATCTTTAGTTAAGCTAAATTTAGAAAAATCTCTAGTGTGGGTCAATGAGCTCTCAGACAGATTGCCAGCCCTAGTATTACTACCATGTAGCCCGTTGAGTATGATACTTCAATTGAATCCCCTTCCCAGCATGCAACGGAGAACCTAGTGGTCCATCAACACGATCCTGAGACCTCGGCGACCAGCTACGAGTGTCACTCGATCCCTGCGATCTGGAAGAGGTTTTCTTGTAACGCTACCTACACCCGGTTCATCGGAGGCTCCCTGGCGACTAGAACCAAACTATCAGCTCCCAAACCGTTCGTAAACTCAACCAAGGCAAGGGGGGTAGCAAACTTACCAGCGACGGAAGGGGCTCCCGAGCTTACAGGATCCTCTGCGCGGCTGGTCACCGGTTGGTTGGTAGCAGCAAGAGAGTTTACAAATTGACTAGAATCCAGTCTATAGGAGTCCCAAGTTAGATATAGCCTAAAAGTTAGAAGTAGCTTATATGAATCGCCACCCGGACGTGTCCTATAAGTATCGGCCAACCCCCTATGGAGCGAGCGGTAATCATAACAGCTCCCAGAACCGTTATAATCCCTTGATTCACGAAAACCTCGAGGTCTGCTGCTGTCCAGCCCACGGCATGGCCTGAAAGGTGGGTTAGTTTCCGGTCGGTTCTTATTTTGAGGATAAGGATTCCCCTGACCCCCGGGATCCATATTGGAGGGTCTAATTTATTAGTCTTCGGAGCAGGAGATGGGCAATAATCGAAGGACAAAGCATTAACAAAATACGCACCTGCGTTTCTTCCCCTAGAACATATCATAACAGTAGTAAAACTTCGAGTGTCACCAGATGCTTGTGTATACGAGAGAGGAAGTTAAGAGACAAGAGGTGGGAGCAGTTTATTAGGCTAATCTGCTGTTGCTGGGACTCGGATTGGCGGCTAGACTTAATCTTATATGTGCGTGGGGTTAGCACTTAACTTACCCTCGGGTTGAGGCTTTCCTCCCGGTACAACTTAACGGTACATAATACCCTGATACTAGAATCTTATGTGGTTAATATCTCGGCGGAAACGATTTTGTCACTAGGTGGTTGGTGCCCCCTGCCCCCAACATCGTCGAGTGAGGTTCCATGATTAAACCCGTCAGGTATTGCAATGTAGTATGATACCGCATAATCTGGTGAAACTCGTTTTCTCGCTAAGAGGTCAGAATAAGGTGTGAGTCAGGATTTCTCACAAAGTAACTGTACTATAGCTGAATGGGCCCTGATATGAATAATATCCATCCCTAGACCCTAAAATTATCAGAAGTTGAAAATACATTAGATATTTGGTAGACTTAGATAATGACTGTGATATATCAATTCCTGATGGCTTTTAGTCTCAGAGCACTTGCTCCAAATCTGGTAGTATTCACCTAATCAGATGCAAAATTAAGTGGTTGGGGAAAAGCTTGGCATGAAAAACAGTTACATGTAGGCCCTGTTTGGCGCGCCATTTTTATAGCATAAAAGTGACTTCTATGGCATAAATAATAGAAACTCAAACTTTTTATATAGGGGTGTGTTTGGCATGTACAAAAATATCATGATATATTTTTATTTTCACAATATATTTTTATAGCATAAATCTGAGAATAGGGTATAGAGGTTAAGGGCTAGAGTGTAAGAACCTTTCACAATGTAAATTTTAATAACTATATGTCACAAACGGTGACTAAGCAAGGCAGACTCTCACATGACTAATAGTTATTAGTCATCGGTTTGTTATCTTTCACACTAGGAGATCAGTTGACTCATAGGCTTTTCACATGACGACGCAATAGCG
>Ga0307507_10005304_pt1 | contig 21339 bp, 21 predicted proteins | sample 7_EM_MG_FD_207223 | JGI IMG/M metagenome (GOLD analysis project Ga0307507, IMG submission 207223) | Populus trichocarpa ectomycorrhiza microbial communities from riparian zone in the Pacific Northwest, United States - 7_EM | ecosystem: Host-associated > Plants > Roots > Unclassified | place... | reverse complement strand
AGTAACTCCACCCCTAGCAAAAGAAGAATCAGGAAAAACAGGAAGGAAACAACCATACTTCTGACCATAAAAAAAAACCTGTCATCATTTGGCCAATCTCTCTCTCTCCCTTCCTAGGAGCTTCTTCAACACAGTCCTTATTCCACTTCTCTTTAGGATATCTAAATATCCACTTTCCCCTTCTCCCCCCTCTCTCAATAGTCACCTCATCTCCCCACATTGCCTTCCTCCTCCACATCTTCTTTGTCCAATTCCTATGAGCCAATGCTCATTTCAACCCCTTTTCAGCCAGGGCCTCATCCAAATGTGCCCTCTCCTGTACCACACACTTTTTAAGATTTTTTTTGGACAGCCTCCTCTTTATAGTCTTCTCAGAAACATCTGGTGCAATTTTCTTGGCAATCTCTTGATAGCTGTTATGGCGATTTTTGAGAGCTTCCTCAACCATAGCTTGATCTTGAGCCTTAGAAGTCTTAGGATGTCTTCCTCTGCCCTCTTTCTCCTCCCCCTCTTGATCCCATCTTGCTACTGTGTTTTTAATAGTAGTAAAAGGGATGTTGAGGTGGCGGAAATCTCCTTCAAGGGCAGGCCCCTCTCATGCAACCCACACACTCTCCCTCTTGTCCATACACTTAGATGCTTAGAAGGTATAGGTTTTTTTGCATGACTGCAAAGAATAGGAGACATTATTTCTTTAAATAAAAAAAGAGAAGATATTATGAAGAATCAGTCGAGTGGTAATGATTTTTGTAGGGGGATTAGTTGTGTGAGGATGTGGGGAAGGGATGGGTTGCCACGCCCGCACGGGGCGATCGGTTAATTTTGTCCACGTACAATAGTACTTTATATAAAGTAGAGTCACCCACCGAAACACCTGAGTGGAGCGTTCCACTACATAGTCGCGACCAGACCCAACAAACGCAATACTGTGGGAACTTGAACAGTTGGATCCTATGTCAGGTAGTCCAAAATTTCCTCCTCTGGCAAAGGGGGGGAAAACACGCTCAAAAACTTGCTCTCCGAGACAAATAATAAAAGAAAAGAGCACAAGACCTTACTGGGAGAGGCAACTCTAACGTCGTAGCACATGGACCAATTATCCGAGTTCTTATCATACAGTATGTTGAATCACCCTTAATATTTCAGCGTTAAATATAAGTGCCGATAGCATAAGACTCTCCAGCCGGTTTTGTCGTAGGATACCATGGGCTCTCCGAACTCCACTATATCAATACTCGAATATCAGCCCCCGATCACCACCATTTGCTAAGAGAAAAAAAGTTTCCCGTAGACACTCCCACGTTCCTACCAAGTCCCAACAAACATCCCCTGCAATAGCGATATCGCTCGATCTGATCATCCACCTCCTCTCCCCTTTTCACCTTCTTCCCGCCTCCCAAGTCGCTCGTATAACCCATCAGGCGATAAGATCTCAAAAATGCGCGGTATAAGTTAGCAGGATAGTATCCAGTAGCGTGCTAGCACAAGTATCATATAGCACGCACACATGTGTTTAACACATCCTAAAATGTGCTTGGTACTATCCATGGTGACACAACGCCTCCATCCGACAACTAGAGTTCTGCCATTGTCATAACACCCTAATTCCTGCAGGGCAAGCGCAGGAGCCACTGCACCCCTCGATTCCTCCCGTGCCTACCCGCACGTGCCAATTACATATATATCATACGGTATCATACCGTATGAGCACATCAGACCAGCTGCCAGCGTCAGCACGATCAGCCCCATGTGGCTCGCGAACCGGGGGTAAACCTGTTACTTGGCGAGTGAGACGGTGTGATGCTTGTAGCCGGTGTTCATCATCGTTGATTAACTGCTTAGATCCTGCATCATGTTCCCACCTTACCATACCGCATGGTATCGTACAGCAAAAGCGTGCATGGATGCATGGAGAGTGCTGCCATAGGACATATTTACCGAACAATCCTTCTGTCAACACGCGTGAGAACGGGATGGGGCTGTATGATATGCACGGCTCGGAAGAATAGGATCGTCATGGAAGGTGGGTAAGGAGAAAATAGGATGAATTTGGAAATAACTCCTACTATGACGATACCTGAATAATACGAAGGGTAATAAGACAGGGGGGTTGCTTGTATCGAAGTACCGGGTGTTTGATCTGGTCCGCGCAAGGATCATCCACTGTCACCCGGATTAGAATGGTCGTGCATAACCCTGTCATTAATTTTTGAGCCTTTGTCTTTGTTTCGGGAGCGTTTTCCTTCTCCACCCTTTTTTTCTCTTCTAGAAGCGATGTCATTCTGGCAGGCGGAATGTAACAGCTGCAGTGCGGTCTTTGGTATGGTATCATACCGGATGACATGAAAAGATTTTCTGTGTTGTCCCCTTAAGCCTAGCCCGCAACTGTGTGGCTTTTACTATTATCATACTATGATACTTGTAATAATATTATTATAATAATAGTAGACTTCAAGGGGTACAGCAGGTGGGTTAGGGTTAGGGTTTCATCTGAACCCCTATCACACACAGGAGTCATCTCAAATCATTTACCCCCCTTTCCAACCAATCTAACGCAACGGCCAATTACCGGTACAATACTGGTATCATAGAATACCCAGCTCTACTCGAATAAAGCAAGATCAGCAAACACACAAACCACAAAGGCACCCCCGCACCAACCCTCTCTTTGTTCTTCCTCTTCGTCACAAACCAGGAACTCTGCTGGACAAGGCCACTTTGAACATAGACGGGAGAAAAAAAGCCTAGGCGGGACTTCTCAAATTTCGGCTTTGTTTCTTTCTGGTGCGTTTTTTCCTCGCTACAGTACTCGTAGCTTCATTTGTTTTTAGGACGATTGTGCTGGTATCATTAAATTTTGGTGGTGTGGTACTGTACGGTTATTGAGTGGGGTGAGTTTCCATGCCCGTATGTTTCAGGTACCACCCCTTCGCTCAATTGCCCGGAGAGCTATAACTTAACTCCACGTCTCTCTGCTAAGCCGAACTTCCCCCTCCTTGGATTACCCTGCATTCCTACCAAGTCAAACCGCGTCGTGACGAGCTTTCTCTTCCTCTCCCTTTTTCTTCACCATCGCTCCTCCGGTATTCCATCACCACCGCAACTATTACCCCTGCGGCTTAGAACTACAACCACAGACTTGACTACTCCCGAAAACCACCAAATCCAAAATCAACAATGATATCATCCTCACCACCCCCCCAAAAGGCTCACCTTCCACCTTCACAATGCCTCACAGGCACAGCGCAAAAACTCCACCCATCCCTCCTGTCCGCGGTCTTTACGTACCTCGACACCCAAACACTCTTCAATGCAAGTTTAACATGCAAACACTGGCGTGCGACAACTTTCTTATCAAAACACTATTCGCCCCAACTCCTCCGGCCACACCTGTCCATGCTGCGCGCGCACTTCGGCCGCGAGACTGTCCCGCACCGGATCCCAATCCCGACGGTGGAAAAGCTATTCACACAGTACGTGCGCGAGACCGCTCCAGCCTGGATGTATTCCCGGGGGACATACTTACTACCACCCTCACACGGGGCCGTATCCATTTCTTGCGGTGGGGGAAGCGGTGTGGAGGGGAGGATGGCAGTGGTAGTGGGCAGAAACAAGGTGCACGTCTACGACATTACCGAATCCCCGATCGCACAAACACACACCATTCAAATCAATGACAAAGTCACCAAACTCACCGTGAAGGGAGGATACTTGGCCCTCTCGACAAAGCAGAAGGTATATCTCTACGCCCTCCTATCCAATGGCCTTTCACTGCGCCTCTACTCTGTGCCTATCCCGGCCGTCGAGTCAATCGCCCTCGGCCGAGCCGGCAAGACGGAAGAACCACTAGTGGCAATAACCACAAAAGACAAGACGATGATTATACACCCTTCGTACGCCCTCTGGCGCCGCAGGAACAACTTCTTCCTCCAAGACTCCGCTCCGGCGACCAGCGCATCCATGGAACAGAGCGGGAAGGGGGAAGATTGTCCCTGGATATTAGTATATCAGGTTGCCGGCGAGAAATTGAGCTTCAAGAGCGATGGTCGCGGGATTCTTGTCGGGAACTCACTGTTGGGAGTCTGGGATGGGGAGGAGCGCAGCTTGGCCAGGACCTGGAAGGGCTTTCGAAGGAGGCTTGTGTTGAAAGTGGAAGGGGATGGGGCGGTCTGCTTCGGCGGCCTCGTCGGTGCCGTAAACAAAGACACATTCACGGTTCGAACCGGCGAGAAAATCAAAGAAGTTAGCGGTGGGAAAATCTACACCGGCTGCTCCCAGGGTCGAACAGCATTCCTAGCTTTCTCAAGGACACCCGGGAAAGTCAGCGTGGTCCCCATCGGGGAGGGCAGGGAACAAACCATCCCCCTAAACACCACCAACGAAATCCTCTCCATCGCCGGGGAAAAAGAACGCATTGTCGTGGCAATGGAGGACCGCATCGTAGTGCTAAACCTCTGGAACTCGTCCCCTGATTACCAGCTCAAGATCGAGAAGGACGGCAGTGTATCCTCCCGCCCTGGGACCAAAGTCAAAAGTGACACTTGTGTCGTTCAATAAATCCCGAGTGACGCTCGATGATGGCTATTTAATTGTTTCGTCCGTTCTTTGTAATATATTATGGCGTTGTTTCTATTCTCTTCTTTCTTCTTCTAGCTGTTTATATCGGGGGCTGTAAACTATTATATCCTTTTATTTTTTAGGGGGGGTTTTTTTTTTTGCTTGGATCGGTATCCACACCGATTGCCCAAACATACCCACACTTCTTGCGGGAAATTACCCTCCAAGCACTGCACCAGTGATCGGAGGGATTAGGACAGGGTATTTTGTACCGTGCTCGAGTACAATACGGTACGGCATGGGTGGGGGATACATGGTGCGGCGGGGGCCGAGGTTATTTTGTTGATGCGGATAGATGGATGGGTCTACTTATATCGCGCTGAAGGGGGGGTTCAGTAGGTGTTGACACTTGCCCTAGATATTTGTGTAGAGGTAGTAGATACTGTATTCGTCTATTGTACTAGATGTTAAGGCCCGGGGGTCTAGGTTTACAAGCTTATGAAGGAACGTGAAGGGGATTATGCGCGCACTACACAAGCCAGTGAATAAACTACTTGCTCTACATTGATATCACAGTACCCTCCTCCTCCGCACAAGTTCTCAGTTAGAAAGAAAGGAACAATTTGCCAACCGAACATCTACAGGTAAGAACAAGAAGCCAAGCAAATAAATGTACGAGTACAGTACACTAATAGCAAACACGAGTGGTCTCCCCCTAGTCCCCTCCATGAGTACAATCACACCCCGCTATCCCTCACGGCCAAAAGCCAAAGAATCTCTCCGGTACAGCATGTGCTCCGGGACAACAGGACAGGTTTTGGCATAAAGAAACTTAAACCCCTGAAAGATTCATCCGGGACAGGGGGGTATCCGGATTATCGAGATCCTGGATAGCGGGGTGTGGAACAAGCATCCGTTGCTAAAGACCGACTAATACCAGATGTAGCTAGGAGTAATGGTAATAGCAAGCCATACCTACTACACTGCGCTCGCGTAAAGTGAACATAAGCTCTCCTAGACTAGATGGTAGTTTTACGCATGATGTCTACTAAACTTCTCTGCAGGATTGTGTTTGCGAATAGGTGCATTGTGGTTTACGAGAGCGGTATATATCCGGCCTGCCGGTGTGTCAGGCTGGACTGAATTTCTCCATTACGTTTTGTTTTTGGCCATGGAAGTACACTACCGTACGCCGAGGTATTGAAGTGGTGCTGGTGCTGGTAGCGGTGGTAAATATCATTCTACTAGAGGACAATATCTACTTGATAGGGATAGAGCGTACAGAACCGCGCTAGTGTGGTACTAAATAAGGTAGTGTCTAATGCCCTAACGGTAGATACTATACTTTCGCGGAGAGGCGAAAGTCCATAGTAGGCAAAACTTTCCTCCTTGTATATTTCGAGTGAGGGGAGGTGATTTCTGATAAAAACCAAGGTGAATGGTGGCCTGTGTGGTCACTAGATGTGATGCGGTGGATCTTTGCTGGGCTTGAAATCTTGTATAACTTGTCATGGCTTTACGCGTCGTTTGTTTGTCTTCGCTGGTATAGGTGTGTTGTAGGGGTGGGTGATGTAATGTTTAAACTTTATTTATCTTTGTCAATGGCTGCTCAGGTAGTCGTGGGGTAATCATGAATAGTCGCTCAATAACTGATCTATTCTCCTGTTCCGGAGGTCGCTCTGCGTAGGCGGGGCAAGCATTATTCTTTGCAAGAGCTTACAGCAGCTTCGTATAGTCTATATACTTGCAGTTTAACCCGGGCGGAAGCATTGACCTATCAACAATCATCCTTCAATCTACCTGGCGAACTACCTAGCTGCACAAGTGCTTTGCATGGAAGTCCACATGGTCCCCCGCAAAGCTTGAAATGAAGAAGTAGCTGTGATCGTACCCCTATATCACACTATCATTAGACCTTACCTTACCACCCACCTCACTGTTCCGCTCGGGGCGGTGGGAATACATACCTCCTGATACCTAACCTGAATCCCCTTATCCTCCGCCGCCTTCTCAAAGTTCTCCGGGAGCAATTGCCCCTGTTTATAGAAATTATCGTTGGTGCCCACGTCGATGAGCGCCTCCAAAGGCTTATTTTTCTCCCACACCTTTACAAGCTCAGTAGCGTCATGTTCCGCCCACTTCTCCTTATTCTCCTCACCAAAGTATCCGCCGAAAGCTTTTTGTCCCCACGGGCAGTTTATCGGATTGCTGATGGGGGCGAAGGCGGACACGGAAAGGTATTTGCCTGGGTTTTTCAAGAACTACCCTCCCCTTCCATCAACTCTACCAATCCTGCAGGAGGCACAGGGGGGTTCATACGATAGTCAAAGCCCCATGTCCACCCATAGAATGTCCCGTAATTCCAACCCTGCCACTATCCAGTACCTCAAACTGCTTGAAAAGCTCAGAGGGTAGCTCCTCGTTGATGTAAGTGTACATATTATAATTATTTTTCCATCTCTCGCTAGTAGCATCCACGTAAAATCCTGCGCCGGAGCCAAAGTCCCAATCATTGTCCTCTCCGTCGATTTTGGCTCCGCGGGGCGAGGTGTCTGGATAGATGACCGCAATACCGTGCTTGGCGGCGTGGGGTTGTAGAAAGCCTTTCTCGGCACAGTTGTCCCCCGTGCAGGTTAGGCCCGAGAGGAAAGTTAATACGGGGACCTTGTTCGATGGGTGGAAAATGGCAATGGGAGGGAGGAAGAGATTTAAGGCCATTTTTGTCTTGGTTGAAGTGCCTGGGGAGTTTATGTTAGACTAAACGGCTACTGGAGGGATAGGATACCAGTGGGGGGGGGGGATACTCTGGTGCTCGAGCTTGAGTAACTGGCCGCCAAAGTTGGCAATTTTGGCTTTGATTTCGAAGGCCATTTTCGCTGTAGTGTGATGTCTTTCGTTGGTGGGATGGAAGGGATGGGGTAGTTGTTTCTCCTGGGAAGCTTTGCGAAGGGAACTTTGTCTTGGAAAAGCCGATTGAAAGAGTGGATTTGAAGTGGAGGAATACCGGGACGGGGGGTTTGTCAATGACGTTCGGCTGCGCTGAGGGCCTTGGTGGGGAAAGATTGGAAAGCTAAAGCTAATCTCCCTACAAGATACGGCGCCTAATGCACAACATTGAACTTTGTGTGACTGATGGTGATATGAAAATTGTTGCGGTATGACAATATACAGTTTTATATACATGATATTCTGCGGAGTAGGGATTCTAGCTAAATCCATAATCTCGGGCACTTCTTGGGCCCCGTGGCTTTGCTGGTTCTTCTTTTGGTCTTTTGTTTTCTCCTGGCCTTTCCTCTGGCTTGGATGTTTCGGCAACCGTATTATCGCTTCCCCCCACTGAGGGAGCGGGCTGAGCTTTCTGATTCCTCTTCGCTGCCCATTCCGCATCTTCCTCCTCCAATTGCTTCAAAACTGTGACCAGCTGTCAGTACCCACTCAGGTTACCTAGGAGCAGAAAGCGGCATACCCTCCTCCCAACTCTTCTCCTCCTTCTCATTACCAACCCCCAGCATCTTCTCAACATCCACATCCTCCCCCTTCTCTAGCCGTTCAATAACTTCCCGTAGAACTGCAATCTTTGTATCTGCCCGCCACATATAATCATCGTGGGTCTGTCTGATACGGATCATCTGAATTCCTTGCGAACCGATAAGCATTGCCATGATCTACACCCGCTAATTAACCCACTAGTCATATTTTCCCTTAAAAGAGCGAGACGAACAACAAAGAAGGTGGCCGGATTATGTATTTTGGGATTTTTCTCCTTAGAGCTCGCCTTCCTCTTCTTCGTCTCGGTCTTGTAGAACGGGAACCACACTGCGGGGTCTAGAATTCGCGGTAAGAAGCGTGCTCTGGAAGGTGCAGGGTGCTGTATTAGGCGAGGACACACAATTGAGAAGTGTGCTCGAGGATATGTAGAGCATTTTGAATCGATTATTCGGAGGTGAGTTATTGGCCGTAAGCGCTGGAGCGTCATGACTTGCAAAGAGACTTGGGTGTTGGGGCGGGATGAATGAGAGAGCGGGGGATTGGGAGGATTATCACCCCTTATCGTTGCTGTGGCAACGACCAGCTATGAAAACCCCCGGCCTTTGGCCAGTCCAGTAAACACCAAGGTTTAAGCACCACCACCACTTGATTTCATCTATCGTGCCTCACCCACCTTATTTTACCTTCGGCTGCAGAGCTTCTCCCCGTGAACTCTCGGAACTCAAACTTATTCTCTCCGCTAGGTGATTATGGTAGGTGGCTAATTAATGGTTTACTAGAGCTGTGCTGATGAGATGCAGGCTTCCAATCGTACTTCAAAGCCATCGCCTCTAGGCTACGGTCTCTCTCCAAACACTAGTCCCTTCGGGACCCCTCGATCAACCGGTAACATGAAGCGAACATCTTCCGGAGCATTCACGCAGCTGTCTAGTACGCAGATCCAAGAGCTGAAGGAGAGCTTTCAAATGCTGGATAAAGACGGTGATGGGATTATTGGCAAGGAAGACCTTGGAGCTATGCTTGGGAGCCTCGGTAACTATCTCATCCGACTTCAGCACAACGGGAATTCTGCTTATCCCTAAACAGGCCAAGATCCAACACCGACAATGATCAATACACACTTGTCTTCTGTTCCCACGCCCTTTAATTTGGCCTCTTACCTCACTCATCTATCACAACATTTATCCCTGCTTACCCCTGGACCAGATCTCCTAAGTGCTTTTGCGGCATTCGACGACAATGACGATGGCACAATTGATGTTGCAGAACTTACAGAAGCGTTGACGAGCATGGGCGAGAGAATGAGCGAAACAGACATTGAGCGGGCGTTGAAAGGGTTCACAAAGAGGAGAGCCTTGGGGAGGGGGCAGGCTCATGGTGGGGATGTATTCAGGTACAGAGACTTTGTGGATGTGCTCTCCGGGAAAGAAGAGGAGAAGGAGGGATCTTTTTTTTTTTTTTTTGAGCGCAATAACGGTATTGGGAGAGAATGGGAGGTATTGGAATGAGCACTAATGGGTTAGGGAAACTTTTGGTTTCGGGTGCATAAAGACTCAATTATATCCTGAGATTCAATACATTTGGGATGGGGAATTGATGACTTTGGGTAGACTTAATTGGCTTGGTTAGCCCACTATTGTACGATAAGATGATAACTGAGACGCTATGAGATACTGAACATTCAATTTACTTGAGCAGTCAAATTGGATTACCGCACATTCTGTCTGTTCGTGAATATTTGGACCCCCCATTAGGATCAAATTAACTGTGAGCTTGGATTATGGGGAGCTCCTACTGGATTTATGGCGCCGGCGGTTATAATGGCACTACTTGTAGGGTCTAAGGATTTTTCAAGCTATCATACCTACTGCAGGCCTGAAATGTTGAGTCTGCCCGTTCTTCCAACGGACAATATGCAATCTAAAATCGAGTGATTCGCAGTATGCCAAGCTTTAGGGTTAGTGTGACTGCTTCGCACACCACACACACCTCCCCGCGGAATTTCCCGAGCCAAAAAGTTCCTTCCTCCACAACAATCAAAAATTACCACTACGACCACCCACCGCCAACCGCTCTCGCCAACTACCTTTTCACTGCGTAGGATATCCAAACCTCTTTGCGCACCTCTCTCGAATTTTATTTATCTCTTTCTTCGCAATGGCACCTAACACCGTACGTAACTACCATTATCGCTTTGCTGGTTTTTACATATCAAAAATCAGTAGGCTGAAAATGTGCTTTTTTTTTATAGAAATCTGCGAAAGCTGCGAAGCCTGCTAAGGTTACAAATAAGGTAGTTCCCGACCTTCCCAATTCCCTCCCTGTGGAATACTAATAGACCGTGGCAGTTTGTAATCGATGCCTCCCGTCCAGCCGGCGACAAAATCTTCGATGTCAGCCAGTTCGAGAAATTCCTCCACGACAAGATTAAGGTTGATGGCCGCGTCGGCAACCTCGGAGATGTCATTCAAATATCGCAAGAGGGCGATGGGAAAATCGTTGTGCTTGCGCACACTCAGTTTTCTGGCAGGTATCTTAAGTACTTGTATGGTCTTACTTTCCTTGTGAGTGAAGGAAGAAGGTCGGTTAATCGTGCTTGTGTAGGACCAAGAAGTACCTTAAGAAGCACCAGCTCCGCGACTGGCTTCGTGTTGTTTCCACCTCTCGTGGTGTTTACGAACTTAAGTTCTACAATGTTGTTGATGATGGTGCTGAGGAGGATGAGGATTAGGTTTGAGGGGGTGTTGGAATAGAACCTTTTTTTTCCTGAGGAGGCGGGGTGTGTATTGTATTAATGACATATCTTGAATTCTGTGGCTTGGGGCGCTGTACTGGGCAGATCACGGAAGCTTGGAGGGGTTATTACGGTGTGATATTGGGAGCGAAAGATTGAGTGTTTGCATGGCACACGCTAGGACACTGTTTCGCCCGATACATCCCCAAAGTGCGAGTATTTTCTTCCTGATGTTGGCTATGCTGTGACTATAATTCGTTGCACCGCAACGTACTTGGTGAGCGATGTCGATAGTAGGTTGCAGACACTGGTCGTTTACATCTAGCGGTAGGAGCCTTTCGTGTGGGATAATCGCATTTGGGATGTTGGTGATGGGAAGAGTAAGTTTGGCTGCGAGCAAGATAGGATCTGGGGGATTGTGGAATCTGGATTACAGATGTGGGAAGAGAGTCGGGCGCCCGTACACTAGTGGGCATGCACGAGAAGAGTACTATAGTACGGTATTTGTAACTCGCGGTATAGAAATCTTGTTCAGGGCATTGCGTATGACTCTGAAGTCGAGTATCGCGGGTGTATCTCCGTGTGTGGGGAATGAAGCTTCATTCAACTTCACTATTTCTGGGGGTAAGCAACTTAGAATTACACATATAGCACTACCGTGTGTCATCAATTGGGAGCTCCTTATCGTTTCGCACTCATTCGCTGTCGCTGCTGGCTGGAGGGGAAAATCGTTAACGTCTTCACCCCTGGTCGCTCGCCTGTGGGCTCCATAGGCTCTTACGCCGGACGAATCAGGAGTTTCGGAGTCTGGAGATGTTAAATTAACTTGAAGCCTGGAAGAGTAATCCAGCTCACCACAGCCTACTTCACAAACAAAGATTTTTAGCATCTGTGGGTTTAAAGTGATACCGCATTAAGAACAAATCTGATACTGCAACGTGAATCATACGATAGCTGTAAGGTGCGGCCCCCGGGGAGGGGGGCATCCTTCTGCTGCGCCTTGTGAAGGGATGGGATTGAATGCCAGTGATAGGTCCTTCGTCGCGGGGCCGAAAGTCAAGCTTTGTATGAGTGTATGTGCCGGCATAGGGGTTGAAGTTTTACCATTCACGAATGCACGGCGAATACCGGTGCTCCACAACTAATGAAAAAGACCTCACCTCGAGTCGCCTTGCGATACCGTGGCTGCGCCGAACTCCGCTGGCATCTAGAGGAGCAGTGTTTGATGTGGACTGTGGTGGGTTTGTGGCTGCTGTATGGCACGGGAGAGCACTCCTCAGCTTGGACTATGCGAGGGCCAGTGAGTCGCTCTTTGATACGACGGGAGTTTGTTATCCTGCCACTACAAGTAGAAAGTGTGGGATGCAGGGGCCGCGTAAGAACACATAGGTGGATGCTCAGGGCTGAGCGTGGCAGCATCTCAAGGCTGCCGCACGGGCTACCGAGAGAAAAAGTTCATCACCTTGCATCGCTTATTTAGTTCGGTTACTCGAGCAGATTGCCTCCGGGTATTGGGCCGCTTATTTCTGGGCTACCTGGCGAAGCTGACACCCTGCTAAGAGGCAGGTTGGCGCCCTCCGCGATGTGGTGCCAGAATACCGTATTATCTCGAGATATCTACCGTATTTGACAACCACTTGACTTGCAGGGAAAGTTATTTTTTTGGGTTATTTTTTTTATTGGCTAGGGTATCAAGTCCTCCTTTTAAGTATCTTCAAGCACCGTAGGATGAGTTTGAACTTGTGCAAGCGCCCCGTCGTTTCGTGCGAGCACTGGGGGGTGTGATGGTTAGGTGATCTCGAAGTTAGACCTTTAAGACAAGGGTGTTGCAGGGTTTTGTTGGTCCAGGGTGGTTGGATGACTGAATGCTTGTGAAACGTCAAACCCTTATCCCACTTATGCTCTTAAGATCCCTCGGAATCCCCTAGAATTCCTTGATCCAACACTTCTAATTGCGCTACAGGTGCTGATCGAAAGGGTTTGAAGCAACATGGCACAAAAATTATCGCAAGCCCTAAGTATCAGCGACAATATTCAATCTTTCAATAATGTCAAATCTTTCAATAATGTCGAATCTTTCAATAATGTCAACTCTTTCAATAATGTCATCAACGTCAGCACAGGAACACTCGATGAGGATAATCAGATCCGGGAGTGGCTATCGCCTCTAAAACCTCAACAGCGGCACCAAGGCGTGCGAGCCGACCGGCTCGATGGCGTAGGGGATTGGTTTCTAGAAACCAGCGAGTTTCGGAAATGGGGTAACGGAGAAGATGGGACCCTTGAGCGGGTGTTATTTTGTTCCGGGGGTCCCGGTGTGGGAAAAACATATTTAACGTGAGGACGCTTCGCACCTGAAGGAGGGGAAGAGGACAAATGTCGCTGATAAGTAGAAAATATTAGCTCCCTCGTGATTGATAGCCTGTGTGACCAGGCTGGGGAGAAGAATCTGGCTGTAGCTTGGCTATATTGCGATTTCCTTGCCCACCGAGAACAGTCAGCAACGGCCATGCTGGGAGCCATCCTAAAGCAGCTTGTGAGCATGGGAGAGATCCCGGAGAATATACGACAGACGTTTCGAAAGCGATTTTCTGATCGTGGTCTACGATTACCCGATGTTGTGAGAATGCTAAAGACAACTATCCCATTGCTCCCTCCAGTTTATATATGCATCGACGCCTTGGATGAATCCACTCCGAAGAGTCGACAGGGGCTGCTTGAGTCACTGCGAGATATTTTTTGGGAGTCACCAAGTATGCGGGTGTTATTTACCGGAAGGTCTCATGTCGAGGAGGAAGTGAAGAAATACTTCGCTGAGGTCATTACAATACCTGTCAGTCCGACTGAAGGTGACATTAAGGCATATTTGGGTATGAGGTTGGATGGGGACACGGAGCCCCATGCGATGGACGATTATTTGCGGAAGGATATTATGAGAATAATTCCTCAAGTGATTTCCGAAGTGTGAGTAGCAATATCGGGCACTTCTACAACACATGCAATGGCAATTCGCTGACACTGGTGGCTAGATTCCTCCTAGTTTCACTAAATATTGACGCAATTCTGGGAGAGGTGACGATCAACAAGAGGAGGAAAAAGCTTGAAGAGATGACAAAAGGGAAAGGGCTAGGAGATGCGTACACGGCAACCCTCACACGGATAAAGTCACAAGGTGGAAGCAAATCTCGGCTCGGTATGGAAGCCCTGATGTGGATATCACATTCCGAGCGGCCATTGAAGGCTCTTGAGTTATGTCAGGCGTTGGGGGTAGAGAGAGGAGATACGGACCAAAATGCTGGGGATATACCTGCAATAGAAACCGTGTTACGCTGTTCGCTGGGGCTCCTTATGGCTGAGGCATCATCGGCTACCGTCCGGCTTGTTCACTTCACGCTCCAAGAACATCTATCCAATGATCCCTCCCTGTTCCCTGGTCCCCACTCGATGATGGCCGAGATTTGTTTGACATTCCTCAACTTTCGGTGCGTCAGGGACCTGTCAACTACTCTTTATTCCCCACCAATAGCAGCTCCCTTTATCGGCTATGCTTCTTGTTATTGGGGAACACATGCAAGAAAGGAGCTCAGCGAAAGAGTGAAATTACTGGCATTGAAGCTGCTTGACGACTACGATAAGCATGTATCCTCTAAGTTACTCCTAATTCATGAAAGAGATTGGTGGTGGCACCGCTCTGAACAAAAAGGAAGTAATGCTCTCAGGGGATTCACAGGGCTTCACGGCGCAGCCTATCTCGGGATTGTGGAGATAACACGTGCTTTATTGGAGATGAGGGAATGGGATCTTAATGCAACCGATATCGAGGGAAACACAGCATTTTCTTGGGCTGCTAGAAAAGGGCATGGGGATGTGGTAAAGATGCTACTGGCACGACTGGGCGTTGATCCCGATACGACAAATGTGGATGGTAGAACACCCCTCTTCTGGGCTGTTGCATATGGGCATGAGGATGTGGTGGAGATGCTCTTGGAACGGACAGATGTCGATCCTAATAGGAGGGATAAATATGGTCAAACGCCACTTTTCAGAGCTGCCTGGGCCGGAGATGAGGGAGTCACCGAAATGCTTCTGCAGCGAGGGGATGTTAACTCCAACACTGCGAATAATGGTGGCGAAACGCCTCTTTTCGGAGCCGCCTGCGAGGGACATGAGGGAGCTGTGAAGGTGCTGTTGAAGCGGAACGATGTCAACCCTTGCATTGTGAATCAAAATGGCCTGACACCGCTCTTCATAGCCGCCAGCGAGGGACATGAAGGAGTGGTCAAGATGCTGTTGGAGCGAGAGGATGCCAACCCTAATACTGCGGATGAAGATGGCCAAACACCGCTATTCATGGCCGCTGGCGAGGGACATGAGGGAGTGGTCAGGATGTTGCTGGGGCGAGCGGATATCAACCCTAATACTACGGATGAAGATGACCAAACACCGCTCTTTATGGCCGCTCGCGAGGGGCATGAAGGAGTGGTCAAGATGCTGCTGGAGCAAGCGGATATCAACCCTAATACTGCGGATGAAGATGGCCGAACACCGCTCTTCATGGCCGCCGGCGAGGGACATGAGAGAGTGGCCAAGATGCTGCTGGAGCGAGCGGATATCAACCCTAATACTGCGGATCAATATGGACAAACACCGCTCTTCATAGCCTCCTGCGATGGACATGAAGCAGTGGTCAAGATGCTGTTGGAGCGAGCGGATGTCAACCCTAATGCTGCGGATGAAGATGGCCGAACACCTCTCTTAGCCGCCGGCGAGGGACATGAGGGAGTGGTCAAGATGCTATTAGAGCGGAACGATGTCAACCCTAATCCTGCAGATAAAGATGGCCGAACGCCGCTCTTCATAGCCACCCAAGGGGGACATGAAGGAGTGGCCAAGATGTTGTTGGAACGGAACAATGTCAACCCCAATCCTGCGGATGAAGATGGCCAAACACCGCTCTTCGTAGCCGCCGACAAAGGATATGGAGAAGCCGTGAAGATGTTGGTTGAGCGGAACGATGTCACCCCTAATCCTGCGGATGGAGATGGCCAAACACCGCTCTTCATGGCCGCCTGCGAGGGAAATGAAGGAGTGGTCAAGATGCTGTTGGAGCAAGCGGATGTCGACCCTAATACTGCGAATGAATATGGCCAAACATCGCTCTTCATAGCCGCCTACAAGGGGCATGAAGGAGTGGTCAAGATGCTGTTGGAGCGAGCGGATGTTAGCTCTAATACTGCGGATAAATATGGACGAACACCGCTCTCTATAGCCGCCTCCGCGGGAAATGAAGGAGTGGCCAAGATGCTGTTGGAGCAAGCAGATATCAACCCTAATACTGCGGATGAATATGGCCAAACATCGCTCTTCATAGCCGCCTACAAGGGGCATGAAGGAGTGGTCAAGATACTGTTGGAGCGAGCGGATGTTAGCTCTAATACTGCGGATCAATATGGACAAACACCGCTCTTCATAGCTGCCAGCGAGGGACATGAGGGAGTGGTCAAGATGCTGTTGAAGCAAGCGGATTTCAACCCCAATGCTGCGGATGAAGATGGACAAGCACCGCTCTTCATAGCCGCTGGCGAAGGACATGAGGGAGTGGTTAAGATGCTCTTAGAGCGAGCGGATGTTAACTCTAATACTGCGGATCAATATGGACAAACACCGCTCTTCATGGCCGCCTGCGATGGACATGAAGCAGTGGTCAAGATGCTGTTGGAGCGAGCGGATATCAACCCTAATACTGCCGATGAATATGGCGAAACACCGCTTTCCATAGCCGCCAGCGGGGGACATGAAGGAGTGGTCAAGATGCTGCTGGGGCGAGCGGATGTCAATCCCAACACTATGAACGAGCATGGCCAAACGCCACTCACTATAGCCGCCCGGGAAGGACATGAGAGAGCTGTGATGACGCTGCTAGAGCGAGTGGATGTCAACTCTGATATGATAGATCTCGCTGGTCAAACAGCACTTTCGCAAGCCCTGAAGCGTGGACATAATGCCATTGTGGGATTACTATCTGAACATAGAAATTCAATTCCCTCATTAAATGGCGATGGATTTACAGCACTTTCCTCACCCGAGCCATCCGACCCCATTCAGCGACCCTCCAAAAGGATCCGCAGGTTTTGACGTTCAAGGCCAAAGCTCAGCACACCTCATTCCGCGAATCTCCATCTAACCAACCGTAGGCTGGCGACTACTTAGCCCTTTAAGACTCTCACCACACGTTCTCCACCTCCTGCTCCGTCTGTTGGTTTTCCAACATCATCCCTATTCCTTTCCATTTTCTTTCCTCTTCTTTCCTCTTCTTTCTGGTTCCTTCTCTTTTTGGTCATTTTACGGCTCCATTGTCCCCTCAAAGCATCAGTTGGGCAACTTTCCCATAGACCTTTATCGTGTGTAGTGTGTAGGGGGAGGGTGCAGCCATCAAACTTGATGTCGATAGCATTAGCATTGTATCATACCTTTTTTTCTCTTTACTTTTTTTTTCTATTATCGGTTGTTTTTCCTCACTGCTTGTTCCAAAACATATATCTTTTATTATTTATATTTTTTAGAAGCTTTCTTACTCTTTTCCTACTATTGTAGGATAGAAGTCCCCCTTCCTCACTGCCCTCTGGTGGGAGGATGAGAAACAATCCTAATCAGAAGAAACAAACTTCTATAATTCCCAAACATATGTATCATACCAGCAAAGGTCGGGGTCAGAGTTTACTTTCCCTCCTTATCTCCTTTTCCCACCGTGGTATCGTGCCTCAAGGTGTAGTACCTATCCTGCTGTATATTGCGGGCGCCACCTCCCCTCGGCTCAGGCATCGTTTAACTCCGAGCAACGTCGCATTCCCACTTTGGGAGTTCAGTTAATGTGTGGTCTAGACTTTCTATCTCGCTAAATGCGATAGTACTAGTTATGACGTTATGCTCGGCCTACCCGGTACAACAAACAAATAGAAAGACACTGTTTTCGTCATGTACTCTCTTGTCGGGAGACCAGTAGTACTCGAGCACATCCGGACCGCTACTTATATTAGGAGGTCCAATCATTTCTCTACCGGTAGATCGAGAGAATAGCTCGCGGGGTTCATGTCGATCGTGAAACGTATTTCACCTGAGAAATGATCACAGCGGGTAGACTATTACTCTCGCTAAAAACCAAAGCAGAAACAAAAAACCCCTTTTGAGTTAAATTGCACCTATTCTCTGCATACCCCAGGCCAGAGGTATACGCCTACGCTCGAATTTTTGAATACCTCTAAAAATAAGTCACCATTCTCGTCAAGGATGAGAGTTTCGTGTTTTGTAGCTCTGAATCTGCAATCACAGCTACACAACCAAGTCATTAAAGTTGTAGAGCAAACTGTAAAAAGGGCTTTTATATCAAGGGGATAATAACGTATCAGTAATATACCTAGCTCAACTACAATTTTCTTAAACGAAAATCGCTTGTCACAATATCCATTTTCCCTTTGGTTGATGCCTCAAAAAGATGCGAGGCCCTTGGAAAAGGGGAAATGGATTGTCTTGAATGGATGGAAGATGTGAGAATGCCTGCAAAGCCTTGCGCTGTTCAACATTGCGGTTCTTGTCCTGTAGCCGTTGGGGTCGGTATACTCGAGTAGGTGACCCTTTATTGTGTGTGACTGTTTACAGGAGGGCACACATGAGCGAGAGGACTTTTGCCTTTGTTTTAATCCTGTACTTTATCTACCCAAAGCATTGTTGGCCCTGAGTTTCTTTCTAGTTTATTAACCCCATGAATAGAGTTGTGTTGTAGCCATAGGTAGGTTGCTGTTCGAGCTGCCTTTTAACCTGTTGAGATGGTTTTTGATGGATTCAAAATCCAGTCACACTCAAGCTGCTGGGAAAATACAACACAATGGAACTGTGCTGCAGAAGGTATATTTATTAGACAACTGCTTGGCTTACTGGGAAACCCACTTTCGTCAGTTCTCACATTTTCGGGCGGTCAGTGTATTCAGAGGTCCCGTTTTGAGCATATCCAAGTGACCCTGTAACTGTGCAAGCTCCCCGATGTTCTATATAAATCGTGAGGATACCATGACCAGGTAATCGCAGATCCGTAAGGCTACGGGCATTGTAGAATTTTGCTGGCCGGAGGTGGCTGGGCAATTCTGTACTTGTGAAGCGTCAAAACCTAGTCCCACTTCCGGTCTTGAAATACTCGGAGCCCCCTTGAGCTCTTGGATACAACATTTCTAATTCCACTACCGGGACTGATTGAAGGCTTTTTAAGCAGCACGGTGCTGAAGCCAATTCGAAATAAGCATCACCGACAATATCAACTCTTTCGGTAATGTAATCAACATCAACACAGGGATCTCCGATGAGGATAATCAAATCTGAGGGTGCCTATCACCTCTAAACCCTCAGGAGCGGAGCCCAAGTGTGCAAACCGACTAGCTCGATAGAGTGGGGAATTGGCTTCTAGAAACCAGAGAGTTTCGGAAATAGTGAAAGGAAGAAGGTAGATGCCTCGGGCGGATGTTATTTTATCCGGAGGAGTCCAGGCGCGGGAAAAGCATATCTAATACAAGAACGCTCTTCTTTCAGAGAAGAGAAAGAAAGGGGAGGTCATCGGCGGGTAGAAAATATCAGTTCCTTAGAGATTGACAGCCGACGCAACCAAGCCACGGAAGAGGATCGGCTGTGGCTCGGATATTGCGATTTCCTTGCCCACTAAAAGCAGTCGGCTGCCCCCATGCTAGGAGCCATCCTGAAGCAGCATGTGGGCATAGGTGAGAGACTAGAGAATGTACGATAGACTTTTTGAAAGCAGTTTACTGACTGAGGTGTACGATTACCCGATACAGTGGGAATTCAAATGACGACTCTGTTGCTCCAAGTTTCCGTGTGCATCGATGCTTTGGATGAACCCACTCCAAAGAGCCGACAAGAGCTGTCTGAGTCACCTCGTGACATTTTTCGGGAGTCTTCAAGTACGCCGGTATTGTTTACCGGAGATCTCATATCGAAGAGGAAGTGAGGAAATACTTCACCGAAGCTATTACAACATCCGTTAGCTCTACTGAAGACGATACCGGTAGCGAGGGATATTCGGAATTTTCCAGGGCTCCTTGAAGAGGGCGTGAGGGTGCGGTAATGCTATTCATAATGGGCACAATTAGATCATGATCGGTTTTGCCCAATTAGAGCATGCTAGATCCCCTCGATCATGTTGGACATGGACGCTTATCGGCTGCTCACCGCATACGATATTCCTATCACCAAAGATTCTGCCACAACCCTGACTCTAACATGCCGAAAGGTGTTTCTGCGCGTTTTCCTTACACAAGCAATCCTGACCCTACCACACATGGCACACGACTACTCGAGTACTATGACTGCACATCTGTACTACCTTCACACAAGTCAGAAAAGGCCCTGCATATATCACGAGAACTGTCACATCTGAATGGGACTTCTACACCATGATAGCTTGGTATTCCTGGCAAATCCACTGCCAAGGTCAGCTTCCTCTTCCACCTTTGCTGAGCTTTCCACCCAGCTCCAGGTGTGAGAGATTGAGCCAGAACGGGAGGCAAAGGTAGGGCTGTGGTTGTGGCGGGAACTGCAGCAGAGAGACTCGTCGGACTCAGAAGAGATTTCTTATTTTGAGCCCCCTGGCCAGGTGGGGAAGTGCTAGCATTCCATTCCGAATACAAGGTATCCGGAACAGATCTATGTGTGAGCTTTTGTCTTCTCATAGTCTTTGGTCATTTTGGCTGGTGCACACTGTCATTAAGCGGAAGGTTACCCTGTGGTTTTCGTTTAGGAGGCATATTCATTTCCAAAAATCAAAAGAAACTTTTAAATTTGACTGATCGTGATACTTGGTAACCCGAGTTACTAGGCAGCCGCCCACATGAGAGATCGGTTGACCTTGACCAAGCTGCTGATCTTCTACTCTATTCGGCTAGTGTTCTACATATTAAACGGGGCTGAATTTTCCAGCAGTCCAAGGGATATGATCTTGGCAACAAAATTCGTGGCCCCCTGTTACAATTCTCTCTTCTCCGGGTGATACTTGCAGCAAGTAACCGATAGTTCGCCAACGATCACTTCTCTTAGCCCGTTAGCTGTTGCGATAGCTAAGTACTTCTGACTCCTATCTAGCAACGTTGATCGCTAGGCTAATATAAGACAGTCGTGTCTTGGTTCCCGGAAGTGTGATAGATAAAGAATCTCGTAGTGAAAGTATAGTGTATGAAAGAACTTAGATGGTTGCATGAAGAACCCAAATCCCTGTTACAATCCTCTCTTCTCCGGGTGATACTTGCAGCAGGTAACCGATAGTCTTCGAACGATCACTACTTCTTAGCCGGAGAGCTGTTGCGATAGCTAAGTCCGTTGACTCCTATCTAGCAACGTCGATCGCTAGGCTCCTATAAGACAGTCGTGTCTTGATTCCCGAAAGTGTGATAGATAACGGTCTTTGTATTGAAAGTATATTGTATGAAAGAACTTAGATGGTTGCGTGAAGAACCCAAATCCCATGCCTTTTTTTTTTTTTTTTTTTTAATGTGGTTTGTATT
>Ga0307507_10005303_pt1 | contig 21339 bp, 32 predicted proteins | sample 7_EM_MG_FD_207223 | JGI IMG/M metagenome (GOLD analysis project Ga0307507, IMG submission 207223) | Populus trichocarpa ectomycorrhiza microbial communities from riparian zone in the Pacific Northwest, United States - 7_EM | ecosystem: Host-associated > Plants > Roots > Unclassified | place... | reverse complement strand
CGGTGGGCGTTCGTTGCATGTTTGCAGCCGCTCTTTTTGCCTAGAGGCCACACAGCACCTTGCAAAAACTTTTTCCTCTCTTCCCTATCGTCGCAGGTCGGCCAAAGCGACACAGGCACCCTGCAACCCTACCCCAGGAACGACGAAAGCTCACAATGGCTGGCAGCAGGCAATCCTTAACTAAAGGACTCGAACGAAAGGTTCTTGCTATAGTTCGGAGGTATATCGATGAACTGTCAGTTGCTGAAGAAAACAATGGCTCTCTGCGTTTGTCAATCTCGAAGGTTTACCAATATGTCATTACAGATGGGAGTGTGCCAAGGCAGAAAAAACAGAATTTGGAAAAGATGATTGAAAAGGCCCTAGATACAATACGGGACGAAGAGGCCGAGGCCGATAGTCTGGATAGTGACTTGAGCGAATTCGAGGGACTCAATGAAGAGGGCTTGATGGAACCAAAGGTACCGCAAATCCACAACAATGGCTAAAGCATCTGGAATCCAAATATACTAACGCCCAAGCCTCCGCTAGGGATCAAACGCAATGAACAAGCGAGTAGTAAATATGTGGTCAACAAGTACTTCAAGCACGACAACTCCCAAACCTCCTCCGTCAATTCCTGAAATACCTCCTCCCATAGCCAGCAACACCGCGCCAGCATCGCCAGCACCCCGAAAGCGAAAGGAACTCCAGTCCGTCAAGGATGGCGGATCTATGAAGCGCCAGAAACAAAACGACTCTCGCGAGCCACCCAAAAACATATCTCTGAAGGACATTGGCGGCATAGAAGATGTCATCAACGATCTTTTGGAGCTGATTGCCATGCCTCTAGCCCATCCAGAGGTTTACTTACATACCGGAGTACAGCCGCCTCGCGGCGTACTTCTCCATGGACCACCTGGTTGCGGTAAAACTATGCTAGCAAACGCGATTGCAGGAGAGATTGGGCTACCATTTATTGCCATTTCTGCACCCTCAATCGTATCAGGAATGTCTGGAGAATCAGAAAAGAAGCTACGGGAAATTTTCGAGGAAGCTCGGGAGAAAGCCCCTTGCTTAATATTTATGGATGAAATAGACGCTATAACGCCAAAGAGGGAGAGCGCCCAGAGGGAAATGGAAAGAAGAATTGTTGCCCAGATGTTGACCTGTATGGACGATCTTACGTTGGAGAAGACTGGTGGGAAACCTGTCATGATTATTGGTGCAACGAACCGACCCGACAGCCTAGATCCAGCATTGAGAAGAGCAGGAAGATTTGATAGGGAAATTTGCCTTAACGTACCAGATGAGGTTGGAAGAGAGAAGTGCATTACTCCGAAATGGTTTTAATGTTGGTTCCCTAACTACGTACTAATTATGTGTCTTGCAGGATCTTAGGGGTGTTGTGTGAGAATTTGAGGTTATCAGGAGATTTTAACTTCAAAGAATTGGCCAAAAAAACCCCCGGGTTTGTTGGAGCTGATTTAAGTGCTTTGGCAGCAGAGGCAGGCGCCGTAGCAATGAGACGAATATACCAAATCCTTAAAATCCCCCCAGCCACCACTGACCCTTCAGAGGCAACAATCACTGCCCGGCTAAGCGACCCGGCGAACATGGACATAGATCAAGACGACCCGCCTCCACTATCGGTGCCAGTGCCAGCGCCAGTTGCCCCAGGGTCTCTGAGCTTAATTCAATGCTTCCTTAAAGCATACCCGGATCGACTTAACGAAAAGCAACTAGATTCACTCTATATAACCCTTCCAGATTTCTTGGCTGCCCTTCCGAGAATTCAACCCTCGTCTAAAAGAGAGGGTTTCGCGACGATTCCTGATGTTACCTGGGCAGATATTGGGGCCCTTGGGCCACTTAGAGTTGAAATGCAGATGGCCATCGTGCAGCCAATCAAGAGACCGGAGCTTTATGCTAGCGTGGGGATCACTGCACCCGCCGGGGTACTCCTTTGGGGCCCCCCAGGGTGCGGTAAGACCCTGCTGGCAAAAGCCGTTGCAAACGAGAGTAAGGCAAATTTCATCAGCATTAGGGGTCCGGAATTGCTGAACAAGGTTCGAATCCCGACTTCGATATCCCACAGTCGCAAAGATACCTGCTAACTAGCACAGTACGTCGGAGAATCTGAGCGGGCTGTCCGCCAAGTTTTCTCACGAGCTCGAGCTTCCATTCCGTGTGTTATCTTTTTTGATGAGTTGGACGCCCTAGTTCCTCGTCGGAATGACAGTCTTTCGGAATCCTCTTCTCGTGTAGTCAATACTCTCCTCACAGAATTGGACGGCCTGAATGATCGCAATGGAATCTATGTCATTGGGGCAACCAATAGACCCGATGTGATTGATCCAGCAATGCTCAGGCCAGGGAGGTTGGATAAGCCTTTATTTGTAGACCTTCCAAACACGGAGGAGAGAGTGGAGATTTTGAAGACTATTACCAAAAAGACACCCCTCTCCAACGTTGATCTAAGGGCTGTTGCGGAGGATAACAGGTGTAAAAATTTCAGGTCAGTCTTGTTCCATACACCTTCCCTCCCCATACTAATATTGTGTTAGTGGCGCGGACTTAGCGGCACTAGTGAGAGGGGCCGCTGTTCTGGCCCTTCGACACGCCTGCTTCACAGACGTTGCTGAGGTTGAGGAAGGTAAAAATACTGAAAACCTCCAAGTAATGGTCACAGCAGAGGATTTCGAAGGAGCTTTCGTAAACATCAGGCCTTCAGTATCAGAGGACGATAGAGAGCAGTACCAGGAGTTGGCAACTAGATTTGGTTGGGGAAAGACCGTGGTGGCAAAATAGATTAGACCCTCCTCTCTCGTACCTGTAATATAACTTATATAATATTATGATACCCTAGAAGTTATTTCATCACGGGGTTCGAGCCATGCGATGTTGAGCCCTAGAAATTTGTAGTATAAATTCCGGCAATCCCGCTTGATGCCCGGAGTTACCGAGCAGATGGAAGTCGAATGTTATACAGCAAAAGAACAGAGGGACCTCCCACTTTCCCACAGGCATCCACTTAGGGCCCCATGATAATTATAAGTGTATCCCCTTGAACCGTGTCCCGTGATATATAGGCTTGGAGTTATACGTATATTGGTCTCAGGTCGTGCCCCTACGGTTAGCAATTGGCTACGCCCGAATCAATACGAAGTCGTCACAATAACAATCAGCAACAAGGATTTCCTTGACGTAAGCAACTTCGCTCCAGCAATAGAGAAATCGAGATAGTAGAAGTGGTGTTTATGTTGCCAAAGCTAAAGAAAAGAAAAAGGGGGGGTGGTACGGTAAAAGTAATCTGACTGGTCAAGGTGTCTGTCGCGGTCGATCATATCAGGCATAGCCGCTCCCTGAAACTACTCTATCGCCAGGTGACTAGGCTAATGCAGTGATGGTTACTCGAGTATAGGCAAAAGGGCCATAGTATCCATAGACTACAGTACTTGTGCCGAGCCGGCGATTCAAAACTCCCACATCCTCGATGAGCTTCACCTATCTTCCTGAAACCCAGTTCTCGCAGGCAAATAGTTAATTCCCGTGCGACGTCTATAGACCACCGACTCACCCTAGGACCTCCACAGAAGGGAAACTGTATACCGGTAGTTTGTTTGATTGTTTTCATGGTGCTTTAGTAAACGGGTTTTAGACATAAGTTTTATACCCCAGGGGCAGTCGAATCATTCCATAATATATTATCAGGGTTAGGACGACTGTTTTTTTGGTGCTAGAGGGATCGAGATGCATCTCTCATATCTGTGAACTATAGCACTTCCACTCCTTACGATGTCGTACTCAATTCACAGAATTCAGGCGGAGTAGGTCCACGACGGTAGAGTTGCTTGATTCTTTCCACCAACCTTTGTCAAAAACCTGCACAACAATACTTGACCATGCAACTCAAAATTAAGGGCGCGTCTGGCGGTCGTTGCTTTGGAATAGTGCAATAATCTCAAAACACAAGTTGCAGCCGGATACTAGAGTTTTCTCAAGTTAGCATAATCTGTCCAAATGAAAGTCATAGGGGCATGTTTGGTTGACACAAATAAAGACCAAACTTCAGGTATCCGCCACTTGGCTTCCACCGCTTGTTTGAGGTAAGCAACTCTGTGATATATTCTTTGTGGCTCAAAGGTGATGTGTGACAGGCTTCCTTGTTAAAATGTAAGATCCAATGGCCATAAAAATCCAAATTTATTTACTCCTGTAGGCACCTGTGGGTACCGGTATTTTGGTACTATACCGTATTATTCTACTTCTACATTGAGTGCGATGAGCTATGAAACATGTCCTCATGGTGGTTGGGTTAGGGTTCTTTAATTATACTGTTTTGTGAAAATTCTATTTTTTCTATTTTTTTGGAAACCCCTGTTTTAGGCACATTATTGCAACTTGATTGATACCACTTATGGTTCACCAGACACAACACTTTATCACAAAATGATGTTTTGACTCAAAACTCTATTCAAGATGATTATTGAGGTAGGTTTCGCGTTGCAACCAGACGCACCCTAAAGAGAGAAAAAGCAATGTTTCGATTACCCCTCTCCCCTAACCCTTCCTACCTCCCTCCCCCCAGGCACCGACTGAGGGGGAGGCTCTTTCGCCAAGAACTAACCTACCCCTCCCACCTGAAAATTTAGGTTAGTATCATACCCCACCATGAAACAACAACCCATCCCTTGAAACAATTTCCTTCAAGAGAATTACTCCACCAATGGCTAATACTTACAAAATCGTGGTTTTCGAAGGTTTGTTTCCGGTGTTCCGAATTCAGAAGTTAGGGGATTTAGCTAACCGCAACACCCATAGGGGACCACTGTGGTCCGGAGGTTACAAAGGAGGCTATTAAGGTTTGACTCTTGGGGATGGGATGGGATGGGACGGGATGTGGAGCAGAGGCTTATTGTAGTAATCATTTATAGGTCCTCAAAGTTGTTGAACAACATTCTAAAGCCACGTTTGATTTTCAAGACCATCTTCTTGGTGGCGTAAGTTCTTTTTTTTTTTCTCCCCATCCTTCTACAATCCTAAGGATTGATTGGTTGAGCATGGCTAAAGAGTAGATCAGGCTTCCATTGATGCAACCGGAGAGCCTCTCACAGACCAAGCCCTCGATGCCGCTAAAGCAGCCGACGCAGTCCTTCTAGGGGCAGTTGGTGGACCTGTACGTTCATTCTTTCCTCCCCCTCACCTCTCTCGCTCTAACGTTCGGGGCCGAATTCCCTGGCGGAACTCAGAAATGGGGAACCGGTAAAGTGCGCCCAGAGCAAGGCCTCCTCAAACTCCGCAAGGAAATGCAAGCCTTCGGAAACCTCCGACCCTGCAACTTCGCCGCAGAGGTCCTCGTCAAGCTCTCCCCATTGAAGGAAGAAGTCTGCCGCGGCGTCGACTTCAACATCATTCGCGAGCTCACTGGAGGAATCTACTTCGGTGACAGGAAGGAAGACGAGGGCGACGGAACCGCCTACGACATCGAACCTTACTCTCGCCCCGAGATTGAGCGTATCGTCCGTTTGGCGGCACATCTGGCTTTACAGGTCGATCCTCCGTTGCCAATTACCTCGTTGGACAAAGCGAATGTCCTGGCTACCAGCAGACTCTGGAGAAAGACCGTCGATGAAGTCCTTAGCAAGGAGTTCCCGCAGATCAAGTATCAGCACCAGTTAATCGATTCGGCGGCCATGATAATGGTCAAGAACCCTCGTGCCCTGAACGGAATCATTGTTACCAGCAATCTTTTCGGAGATATTATCAGCGATGAGGCGAGCGTGATTCCCGGCAGCTTAGGGCTTTTGCCCAGTGCTAGTTTGTCCGGTATACCGGATGGGAAGACAAAGGTGAACGGGATTTACGAACCTATTCATGGGTCTGCTCCGGACATTGCTGGAAAGGGTGGGCTTCCCGATACCAGAAGACGTAGTGATTAATTGCTGACAGCGGTATAGGAATTGTTAACCCTGTAGCTGCTATCCTTTCTTGCGCAATGATGCTGCGCTATTCTTTGAATATGCCTAGCGAAGCTCTGGCCATTGAAGCAGCCGTACGCACAGTTCTTGATGATGGCTTCGGGACTGGTGATATTGGTGGAACGTCCTCAACCTCCGAACTCGGCGACAAGATTGCAGGAGCTTTAAATGCTCTTCTAAGCAAATAGGAAATTGAGAAACTGCGCAAACCAGACTGAATCCCGAGATTATCAATTATAGCCCCTTAAATTCGGGTTGTTTTCATGTTTACAAGTATGAGTTCGAGATTCCGCCACCCAAATAAGGCCCGATTATGTATTTGAGAAGAAAGGGAGCTTTTTAAGTGAATTGTTATAATGACCACGGCATACCGTACGTAAGCCTGAAAAAAAAAGAATGAAAAAAATAACAAGCCAACCCTTTATAGAGGTATTCATAGTAAACCGTACTCTGTTCAAACTACCGCAATTCTAGCTCCGTCAACATTTGCCTAGAGGTAAAAGGCACTTCATCAGAGTCGAAGCTCGGTCTATGCGCGATTAGTTTTATGTACTGCCCTAATATCCACGGGATATACATACGGCTCAGCAGAGAAAATCTGCAGCCCACGAACATGCGTATCTTTACCATTCTGATGATTGGCATGGATACATACCTGTATGAGGAATGTTCTCAACTGACCACTTTTCAAACCGTCAGTACGCACCACAAGAGCTCGTTAAAATCCGATACATACTCCTCATGCACCCCTTCAAGGTTGACATCAATCCACCCACTCGGCTGCTCGAAGTTCATCGTCGTAACCTCCTGTAAATCGTGGTACCCTGTCCCTGAAAACACTGACATGCGGGTAGGCGTGTAGGATTCATCGTTTTCAAAGTCGAGGTACATACTGATCTTCTTAACGAAGACTCGTTTCGCGAAGTGGATGTTTATGGTGTGCGGTTGTGGTCCATCCGATCTATTATGAGAAAAAAGAAAATTAGATAAAAGGCATGAGAAAAAAGGGAACTGCAAGAGGGAACAAACTGCCAGAACAAATTCGTATCCTCATCCCGCAGCTGCTCAACGCCATTACCAGGCTTTGCGGTAGAGACAGTCCAACTAGCGAGATTGCCAATTTCTTTTAGGCCTTCTGTTGACGATTCTGGCACTGTTTCCATCATTTTTAGTTAACCGTAATGCAATGTTTGCCAAAAACTCATTGATAGGCAGTATCGTACTTGCGCTCTCAACCGTTGGCTCCTCGTCGTCCAAATCCCCCTCCTCGTCGTCTTCGTCCCCTTCCTCCTGTGATATGGTCTCCTCGATGGACTCATCTTCAGAAGCAACCGGCGATGGCTCCCGGACAGGTTGCTGGCGGGCCCTCGATCGTGGCGGCATCGTTGGCTTGACTGAGCTTATAAGCAGACCAGAGATGCGTTGTGGGAAGACGCGTTGTGGGGCAACCAGGACCCCGCCGATCATGTGCCTGTCATAAAACCTCACTCGAAATTCCCCTCTTTATCGAATCCACGCGTGGTCTACCATACCGGCAGTGGTGGCGACTACTAAGGTGGGAAAAAAATATCATTTGATCACGCTTTTCCTCTTTTCTAAATTTCCCCTACCTACTGATTACAGAACAAAGTCAGACCCACCAGTTGGAATAGTTTCTTCGGCCGAGTTGGCTTTCGCCGATGTGATGCTCTCATTTGAAATGCCATGCCTAGGCAGCCTTACGCAAGCGACTGGCTAACTAGCTGAAAGAGGCTGCGAGCACCTTCTAGACGGACACTTGCCCTCTGTCAACCCCCCGCCACGGAAAACTCGTAAGCTCCTTTTGGGGAAAGCTACAATACCGGTACAGTATTTAATCACCATTATCAGCCGCGCAAGCAAACAGCATGTCAGGAAAAGCAAACGAGATGCCGGTAAACCCTCAAGAATTCGGTGAGGTGGAAGCTATTGGAAAACACTGTGACCTTCCGGAATGTCATTTGCTAGACTTTCTACCGTTTAAATGTGAGTCTTGCGGTGGGTATGTTTTTTCCCTTCTCCCCCTTCCTATCATCACTAGCATTCCGTTTTATCCCGAGTACTGACGACAAGGGATGGGATAGAACATACTGCCTCGACCACCGTACCGAAACCGCCCACAAATGCGCCCACGAAGGCCGCTGGGCCGCCGCACGTCGTGAAAAGAACCCCTCCTCTTCCTCCGCCGCCCCAGTTAAACCCAAAACCCGCAGCCTCCTGCAGACCGACTGCGCCCATCCGAAATGCAAAACGATAATCAATACCCCCCGCGACCCAGCGGTAAACTGCACAACCTGCCGAAAGCAATATTGTCTCTCTCACCGTCTGCAAGACCAGCACGACTGCGACAAAGTCAAGCCCCCACCGCCTGCCGCAGCTACAGCCAACGAGAAGGCAAAAGCCGCACTATCCCGCTTCAAAGCGTGGACTTCTTCCAAATCCGACAAAGTCATACAATCAACCCGCCCGGGAGCCTCACAAATCGCAGAACTAAATAAGCTCAAGCGTGCAGCCAAGGGCGATGACAAAGTCCCCGTCGGAAAGCGTGTGTACGTGTATGTTGAAGCGGAGGCTAGAACGACCACATCGAAGTTACCTCGGGGGGAGTTCTACTACTCAAGTGAATGGACCGTAGGCAGGGTGCTGGACAAGGCGGCGCAGAGCCTGCAAGTTGCGAATTTGAACAATAAAGCTGATGACGATGAGAAGAAGTTGAGGGTTTTTCACGTCGAGGGTGGGAGAGTGTTGAGTTTTGGGGAAAAGATTGGGGATGCCGTGGGGAATGGGAATACCATTGTTTTGTTGAGGGGACTGCAGATGCCTGAATTGATGGAATAGTTTGGATATTGCTGACACTATTATGCTTGTGTGCGTCGGGAGTTTGTGTGTATTGTGTGTGTTAGGTGCTGTTGTTGCTAATGTTTGTAGTGCGCATGCGCGTAGATGTGGCATTGTACTATAGAGGTTTTAGTTTCTCACTTGATCTCTTGCTTGCTCGAGTCACTATAGTTGGGTTTCTTTCTTGGTCTCTATGGATTCCCAAGAAGTGTCCTTTGTGGGATATCATGTAGGTGATTTTTTTTTGTCTGTTACGAATGCTGTCACGACATGCAACCATTTCTGAAGATTTTTAAAGTGTCTTCCCTTCTTTCTAGCTTATATCGTGTATGGTTTGTCAAAATATTGTTAATACTTACCTGGCGATGCCATACACTGGATTTTTCTAATTGAGTTATGGTACCAAATAAGTGCTACGAGAACTTTGTGGACACCAGTGTACTATGACTTAATTTAAGGGCAGAGATGCTAGTAGTATTTATTACAAACTCTCTAAGGCCGCAATGCCCTACTCCTAATAGCTATGAAGCCGCAGCAGGACTTCAAAAACTCAGCCCATTCATCCCCCCAAAGAGAAATGATGATATGATACCAACAGACATCTCCAACATCCACCTGCTCGTTGCCTCGAAAAAATCGCTTTGTTATGTTAATATTAGTAGAATCTGATACTATAGGCTGGATGGCGCAACGGTAGCGCGTCTGACTCCAGATCAGAAGGTTGCGTGTTCAAATCACGTTCCGGTCATATCTTTTTACTGATACTTCCTCTTCCGGGGTTAAGTTACCACCATACCATCGGTGTTTTCCTATTGTGCCCGGGTCGGTTGTTGTTGTTTTTCTTTTTCGTAAAGGTTAGTTGGTTTTTAGAGCTAGGATTCGTGAGATGTATGATGAGCGCGGCCGGGCTACAAACTCTTTGGGTGCATTTTTATAATCTCAAGTGTTGTCGCGACTTTCTTATCTCCTTTCACGGACCCACATGCTAGTCATCTACTAAGCAAAAAGTTTCCTGAGGGCGGGCACGAGGAGATAACTTAAGAGATAATGAAAAGTGATAATGAAAAGTGAAAAAGGTATGAGGAATAGATAGATGGTAGAAAGAGTTGTTGCCCGCTTCCCCTTTTTCATATCCGACAAGGAATCTATATATATGCATAGACCATCACTCGCGCTTCCTATCACCTCGAAGTAGCACTCCCTGTAGCAACGCGCGATGGCTTAGGTCAGACAAATGATAGTAAAAGTATTGTTTTACTTTTTTTTTGGCCTTTTTTTTTTTTGGTAAAGATTTGATTCTCATCATAAACCTATTCGACATAGGACCTGAAGATACAAAAAATATCAACGATAGTATCATAACGACAATAACCTACGGTAGCTGTTTATCAAGGCATTCCAGGCTTGCCACCACAGCCGGGGCTCCCGAACCCCCCCCAACGGCGGAACAGGGAGCAAAGATCATCGAAAAACCATATGGGAGAAAAATAAGAGCAATAGGGAGAATAACAGTTACCAGTCCTAACTAGGACCCAGGGTGCGAAAAGGGATGCGATCCTGGATGGATGAAGTGCTTGGGAGGATAAAGAATCCTTGTATGATATTATATAACACTCCCGGTTCAGATAGGGGGGTAAGTTAGGTAGCAAAGCCCTTCTCGCATGTCTTTGAATTTAGCGGTTGGACTTATGGATTTGTACCCGTTCACTGAGGATTACGGTAATTTAAGTAGGGTAATTAAGTGTTAGTCCAAATCCTGGCCTAGCCCATCAACGATGAATACTGGCTGCCTTTTTATTTTTATTTTTTTAAAATGACACTGCGGAAGATACAATTTGAGTTCAAGAAATTGGTATTGTTGCGTGTCTGCTTACTGGCAGAAGGCTTTGCTATGATACTATCTGCATTACATGTTAGGAACCTAGCTATGTAGGTAGGGATTGTGGGTGAGTAAGTAAGAGAAGAGGAGACTTAAGTTTGGTGTTTGTGGGGGTGATTTGCACCAGGTAAGTCCAAGGTGAGGTTTGGGGAGGTTGAACTGGTGATATTTCTAGAGGTTTGTTGATGTTATGTATGTAGGAGTAAATCCCTAGATTTAACTGGCCAGGTGGGCGCAGACTAAGATACAACGGCTAATTGGGAGTCTTAGGGGGGTGATACGGTCTTGGCTTGCCTAGCCCCCTCCAGTTGACAATTATGGCATGGCTCTGGGGTCAGTTGAGTTTGGGTTTTTGCTCAATATGTTTGGGGCAATGTGGGGTAATTAGAGGAAAGGAGAGGGAAGGTCTAATGAAAATATAGTAAGTAAGCATTGAGTTGTAGTCGATTTGTAATATCTCACTCTCTCCCATGCGTTCCTTTCCCAAGTCGGGAAGCCTCCCAAGAGCTTCAACCGCAAGCTATGAAGCTCTTGGGGCGCCAGTGAGTGCTTTCTTCTAGAAACACGTCTTTGGCTTAGTCTGCCATTCAACCCGAAGGCCAAAGGCAATGTAATAGTCTAGGATAGTAGGAAGCTCTCAATTCTATCGTGGTGGGTGAATACTTGTTTCCTCGTAGACTGTAAAGTTGAGTATTCCCACCGCGACTCATCTGGTGGAATCTGGTAGAGGAATGCTTAAGTGAAGTATTGTCTTTCGCACATATGCAGCACCAATCAATCCACATTTACCACCGACATCCCTCTCACCCAGAAACCAATCCCACATCTAATAGTTTTAAGTACGGTCACTGAATGTCCCACTTTACATTTCTCGCTACTACTCTTCTCTCTATTCTAATACGCTACAAATTTCTACATAGTGATACATCACAAGCGCCTTATATATTCTTGAAATCCGACGGAAGTAAGCTGGCTACCGTAAACTCGGTATTATAAGAGCTGCCGAGTGCTAGGGGATAGTGCAGGTTATTGATTGCTAGTGGCTATCCTGATATCGCGTCCCGTGGTGATAGTATAGGGATTCACAAGTTTCGTTGGAATGCGATGGTGTGCTAAGGCTCGGTATTTTTGAGGATGGTGAGACGTTATGAAGGCATCATACAAGTACGTTGTTGCGATGCTGGGGTTGCCGGGTCGAGGTCCCGTTTATAATATCACTGGCCCGTCTTGGCTTTAGCTAAGCCTAGGCTCTAGTCCAGCTTTGAATTAGTGGAAAAAGGTAGTTTGGTGATAGCTCTGGAGTAGGAATACTTGCACGAAGCTCCGCTTTACAATAATCGGCCAGAGTTCATTGGAGCCGTGATAGTTACACCGCGAACAAACGTCCACCAAAACTCCAACTCCAGAATCTCCCGTACGCGAAAAAAAGGGTTCCATCCGCGCACCAGTGAAGCCGACATGATCCATCACGCGGCCTCACGGATAATAGTTTCTCCTATAAGTTGTTTTGCTTACTTACCCTATGCACCAAGCGATTACGATGCGAACGCACAAAATAAAGCACGGTATTACAAGGAGGGGATCAACTTGTTACTTTCCTTCTACGGCACTAAACCCCACCTTTGCCACATTGATAAACTACATTTCCACCACTTACAGCCCTATTCCTCCCGTATAACGTTCGTATAGTATTCTGTAGCACCGGAGGAGGCGCGGGATGTAACACGGCAACAAATTTATTTTTTCACTAAAAAAAAAACAAAAAACAAACAAACATCGGCACGGGCCGAGAAGGACTAGGTTTTTATACCCCAGGGCAATCCCTTTCAGAAAAAAACCGAGTGCGGAAAGCGAATTGGGTTTTTTTTCGAACAAAACAACGCCGGCCGAGTCACTGGTTGGACAGACAGAACAAGGAGCAGTTGCTGACTGGAACGTGGGCCACGGGGGGGAGAAGGTGGGGCTTGTTGGCGGGAAATCCACGACAGCAATCCAACCAGAACAAAGGGCTCAACAATTTTCTAACCAAGGATGGAAGAAAGTGTACTGTATGTGAGCGGAAGGGGGAAGGAAGGGAAGGGCGTAGCGGGGGTTGGTTGGAAATAAAGGAATAAAAATAATAAATAAATAAATAATTGCCCTTTTGTGGGAGGGGGGTGCTTGCGTTGTCCACCACACAACGATTCGATAACGATACGCTGTTTTTTTTTTTTTGCCAGGATCGTTTCACGGGAGGAAACACAGGCAGACAGACAGAAGACCGTGAGGGAGAAAGGAGTCAGGAAAGGAGAGGAACCTTTTTTTCATACGGAGATGTACAAAATTATGGGGAGAATGATCAGGCCGGCAACTCACAGAACGAGGTTTGTGATTCTGGCGTTTGTTGTGATTGTCTACTTCAACTACGTCATCTCGCCAGAATTCGGGGATGGTGGCTCCAGCTTCAAACTAAACCATCCTGGATCATCACCATCAGGACTCGGTACATCCAGCAGCGGTAGAAAGGGGGGGGAGAAGGAGGAGGGCCCTCGATACGGGAATCCCATACAATTCGACTTCAAAGGCAGCGGTAGAACTGCTGGGGATGGCAAGCGGGCCAAAGAGATCAAGGAGACTATGAGGAGGACGTTTTGGAAGTATAGGCTTGGGGCTTGGGGTAGCGATGAAATTATGCCGATTAGTGGGGATGGGAAGACTACAAGGTGGGGATGCTTTTTTTTTCCCCACGTTCTCTTTCTTGAGGCTGCTGGTGCTTGTCTCGCTGCGTTTGTGCCTCAGCTGAGCTGGGGGTTCCTCTCTTTCCTCTTCCCTTTTTTCTTTTCCTTCTCCTTGAGGCTCGAGTTGATGTTGGTTTTTGTAGGAACGGGTGGGCAGCGACTATTGTGGATACTTTGACGACGACAGCTATGATGGGTCTTGAAGAGGAGTTTAAGCTTGTGAGTGGTAACCAAGGACAAGGTGATAATGTGTGATCCTGATTTCCGGGTGGTATTTTTTTATAGGAATTAAATTTCGCACTCGGAATCGATTTTAGTAAGGCCGAAGACCTCGTTGATCCCTTTGAGACGACTATCCGGTGGGCTCTAGCTCCCCCTAGTCCCATCTGCTAGCTTTACACTGATATCTGATAGTTACCTCGGAGCTATGGTTTCCACTGTAGAGCTCATTGACAATGGCGTTGTCCACAAGGGGCTTGTGTCTGAGCAGGAAAGGAGTGCCCTGGTAGCTAAAGCTGTGGAGCTAGCTAGCAAACTTGCGCCCGGTTTCGATTCTCCGTCTGGTATGATATGGCCCAGGATCAACTTCACTACAGATAAGGGTTGCAGAGAAGATGGGAGAGAAGTGGGATTGCATAACCGTCCTACAATTACCCCTGCCCGAGCTGGAACCAATTGGCTAGAGAATAAAATCCTTAGCAAGCTTACTGGAAATGATATATATGGGAAGAATGCAACACGTGCTTGGAAGTATACTTTGATTCCCCATCGCATCTGAAGCTTGATTAAGCTTATTAACCCTATCTTTTTTTTCTTGTCTTTTTTTTTTAGGAAGCTTGTCTGGAATGAGTAAGTGCGAAGTCGAGCCCGAGGTTTTGCCATATTCTAAAGATTCAGAATATAGGTACACGGAGGATTGGCCGGGCCTTGTTCAGTAAGTGTTCCAAGACCCTGCGCTCCCGATAATCAGACAGATCTTTGATGAATGCTTTCAGGTCTCCGTTTGATATCATGACCGGTAAATCGATTGACAAAGATAGAAGTTGGGGTGCAGGGCACGACTCGTAAGGGAACATCTGAATTTTTTGGGTATTGATATCCTCAGCTGTTTACTGACACCAGCCGGTGTCAATGATAGATATTACGAAGTTGGCAACCTGTTGTTCCATTGGGCGGCTATAAGATAAGAGCTAACTTTTCGTCGGTAGTATCTCATCAAGGCACAAATATTAGCGCCCAAAGACCGGCACGCAAATGTATATGGCGAGAAATGGGTGAAAGCTGTTGAGTCCACAATTAAACATCTGGCTCAATGGTCGACCCCGGGAAAGGGTCGTCAAAGAGGAAAGTTGTTCCTCGCTCAATGGAGGGGTGGTCTTTTAACCAACGAGATGGGTCACCTTGCATGCTTTGCCGGTGGGAACTTCATATTGGGGGGGAAATATCTCGATAGAAGGGACTTTGTACAATTTGGTCTAGACGTCGTCGACGCATGCCACGAGACCTACGTCAGCACGATTACACGCATTGGGCCCGAACTCTTCGCCTGGACACCGGCAGATAAGAAGATCGTCCCTGTGCTCCAGCCTGAGCATGAAGGACAGCGGGAACAGAAAAGTAATGCAGGATTTTGGGTCACGAACGCCAGGTATCTGCTGCGTCCCGAAACCGTGGAGTCATATTTCTACGCATACAGAGTGACAGGCAACCAGATGTACCAAGAATGGGCGTGGGATGCATACAAGTACGACATTCCTGTTTGTTGTGTGATGATTGGGGGGCGATCTACTTTCGAGCGCCTGATTGACTTCCTGTTTCTTTCTTCCTTCCCACTTGTATATCGCTCCCGGTCCCTAGATGGTGCAGTATATTGATCCATGATACCCTTCAATGTAGGGCCTACATGAAGACAACCAAAGTGGAGTTCGGATATGCTTCAGTCAAAGATGTCACTTTGCCTGAAGGAGGTGGTCTGACTGATCAAACAGAGAGTTTCTGGGGAGGTACGTCTATCATTTCCTCCCCTCCCGATCTTTCTTCCAGACACCCTCTCTGGATCTTCCCTAAGACCCTCCCTTTTTTCTTTACAAGTGGTTTAGCCTGGTCAATCTCTGTTCCTTTTCCCTAACTTCACTGCCGGTGGGGGTTTAAATTACTCTCTCATCCTCAATCTCACTCTCTTGCGACAATTTGATTTTCGTCTGCACATGACCGCTTTCCTATGCTGATTATCGCCTTGCTTGTCCCCGGGCGCTGGGATTGGACGTTCGGTGCTTCTAGCCGAGACATTGAAGTAAGCTACAATCTATTATCCCCACCTCTTTTCTCCCTCCCTCTCTTCCCGAAAAATACGCTCGCTTGGTCTTGGTTTTTTACTTTTTCATACCATCCCCCTTCCCGCCACCCTACACATACCCACACTCTCTCTACACAGCCTTTTCCGCAGGGGCCGGAAAGGACAAGGGGTTGTCCCTTTTCTCCTTCCTCCAAGCACCTCCCCCTTCAGCCGCAAAGCATCACATTCAAGAGGAAATAGGAGAAAGGAACAAGACAGACAGAAGGAAAAAGAAATGACAAGGCTAATCTCCCTGGGCGCGATTGCGCGCATACATCTACATGCATCAGATATCTCTATTTGACATTCACGAGTGAAGACGTTGGGAGCCTGGACGAATGGGTTTTCAGCACTGGTAAGCGCTTTTATTTTATTATGACATCCATTGCTTTGTTAGGTGCTTTTTACTCCCTTTTCTTTTTTTTCCCATGAACAGGCGAAACGATTATTTTGATTTTCCGGTTTCCCCTGCCCCGCCTTGCCCTGCCCTGCCCTGCGCGCCTGCTGTTGGTGGAAAGTGTTTACTCTACCACTTTCCACCCTCAACTCCCATATCACACACACCGCAGCGGTTCACTCCAACTACCCCCCTTTCAACCTCTGAAGTATAATTATTTTGTTGCATTACTTTGGAAACTTCTATTAGTTCCTTTCTTTCTTTCTTTTTCCTAGCACCCGACCCATCCATCCATCTTGCCTTTTGTTTGTTCGTTCGCCTCCACTTGTTTCACTCGTCCCTCATGCCTTCCTCTCTCCCGGCAGTTCTGTGTAGCAAAGAGTGAGAGGGGGATAATTACTTTTTTTTTTTCTTCCCCTTCACTTCTTTACTCACCCACTCGGTTCCTTGGGCTGGCTTCCGACACTACTCCGCTGCGAAAACCTCCACAAGGAAGCTGAGCTTGAGAAAAAAACCGCACATCTTGAATACTCCCAAACGGACTCGAATGCCAATCTACCGGTTTTCTCAGCAAGGCGAGGTCTGAGGCGAGTCCGATATTCCAAAGTTTACCCAAAGGAAACGCTTGTTTTCTTTTCGGCACGTTTCGAGATACCCCGGGATGCGATTTTTTTTCTCGGGCTCAGTTTTCTTACGAAGACTCTCGTAAATCGCAATATATCGATCATGAGGTATCATTTACCTTACCTCACTTTACAGTACCACCCATCCATCCATCCCACCATCAACCCCAAATAAGCCATGTCTCACTCACCCCTCCCAAGTTTCGCACCGACGCCTCATCTCCCTTCCCGCTCTCCCCCTCTTCCTTTGCTATCTTTTTTCCCTTCCTTGCCCACATACATTCATATATATCATGCATATACACATACATACATGATCGAATTCGGGAAGAGAGGGGGTTGATTGATGATACTCATTTTTTTTTTGTTTTTACTTAATTGTTTTACCTTTTTTCCCCGCTTTTTTTAACTTTTTTCTTTTCTTTTCGTGGGTGTCGCCTTGCTTTCTTTTTTCTACTTTACAGAATGGAAGGAGGAAGGAAGGAAGAAACTAAACCCCTGACGCGTGATAGAAGCACATCCGTTCCGAATAATGCGGTGATTGATGGGGAAGGGGGGGAGGGTTGCTTGGTTGGTTGGTTGCCGTATGATACCGCACAAGATGGTACAGGAACTGATTACCACCAACTAACTAACCCCACTATGACAGGGGGGGATACCGTCGCTCAGGTCAGTAATTAAGGGAGTACCGTAATGCTACTCGTAGAACTTTATGCTATGGTGCTGTTGTAGGGTACGAGATCAACGGATGGCGGAACGGGGGGGAGGGAAAAAGAAAAAAAAAACTCCTTTTTCTTCTTTTTTTTTTTATTCCTTTACTTTTTTTACTTTTTTATCTTTTCTCCTAGTATAAAAATGAAAAAAACATGATAGGAAAAAGTGAGGTGAACGAATGAAATGTAGGAACTACTTGTGTGGTAGCGTACCTCATCCATGCCAAGCCAAAAGAAAAGAAGGAACAAAAAACAAAAACCACTCTAGCAGATTAGCACATTCAATTCAACCCATTCAAAAATATACGGCAAATTTTCAAAAAAAAAAAAAAAAACATATTATGATATCAAACTCATTTTCACCTCTCGGCACGACAGCGCCGGCCGGTAACATATGTACGATACGATACCTTCCTTTCTTCCATCCATCTTTTCCATCTTTTACATCTCTTCTCCCCCCCACCCCCACTCCCTACAAGCGAGTAGAAAAACTTCCCATTCATTCATTCACTACGGTTTCACAAAATGATGTACCGTACCTTACGATAACCCACGTGAATGAGGGTTTTTCTTTTTCTTTTTCTTTTTACAGATTAAACCCCTGTGCTGACTAGAGTGTTTTTTCTTGTTCTTTTTTTTTTTCTTTCTTTTTTTTTTTTGCCCTGCACTTTCAACTTTTTGTTTAGGGTTAGGTGTTTGTGGTTTATTGTATTGCATTGCGCTATAATGCACTGGGGATAGGTAGTGGTACTGGTGCTGTTGGATTTTTTTTAGGGGGGGGGGGATAATGCACGTTAATGACGAAATGACACTCTTTTTTTTCTTTTTTCCCCTCCCTTCTAAACGTTAGTACGGTTATCATATATCTATCATGGTATGATATGATAGGTTAGGGAACGAAAGGTCATGGGAGATGGACGAATGATATGAACTGTGGGTTTCCCCGATTGATGGATAGAGATACAATACAAAAGACAAAGTTGGTATGGTATAATGATACTGTACGCTACGTACGGTATACCACACAATTCGGCACGACACTAGCGGGGAGGAGGAGGAGGACGGGAAGACCGCTGCATAGCTGCCTTTTTCAACAGTTCGTTCGTACGGAGTGTGAAGGCAAAGGGGACGCGGCGGAGCCATAATGTGTAGAGTAGGATTCCAGAGGCGTAGCCCACTATTCACGATTACCATTAGAAGCTGCCCGTGAAGGATGGAAAGGAGGAGGAACCATACCCAAATGACCCATATGCCCAATCCCCAGCCCATAATCCCAGATAAATGCGCCGCCGAAATCAAACGCCACGAGCGCGGCCATGAGCGTGCGGATCCTAAAGCCATAAGGAATAAACATCAAGTTCAACTCCATTCCCGGACAAATTATGGCAGTGATAGTCCCCAAGGTGAAGATGCCCGCACTGCTACCCAGATTGGCGCTAACGGCGTCCCTGAGTTTCCTCTCTAAGCGCTTCCTCCCATCCTCGTCCATCGTTATCATCGCCGAGGCCGGAAACCGGTGGTGGTGGAGTGCCGCATTGAGGTCCTGCCCGGATACTTTGCTCCAGGGGTTCATCCAGCGCTCCCAGGCGGTTATCGCCGCGCCGGTCATGGCCGAGCCCAGCAGGAAGGTGGCGGCAGTTCGGCGGTCACCGTAGGCGAACGAGAGGCTAGGGACGAAGGCTTTAAAGCCCATGAAGCAGAAGAAGAAGTGCATCGCCCCCGCGTGGTTGAAGGCGTGGGTGATTATCGTGTGCCATGGCTTGGGATCGGCGGATTGGGGGAAGAAGCGGATTGGCGTTAGGGTTGTGTTTGCCCATGTCGTCTGCGAGATGTGCTGTAGTCGGAGGAGGTCCGGGCGGTAGGCTCTAACGTAGGCGTTCAGTTGCTCTTTTGTTGGGGAGGAAGTAGAAGTGGAGGTGGGTATGGAACTGGATTCTAGTTCTCGGGCCGAGACCAGGAAGGGTGTGAGGAGGTTGATGTTCGAAAGGATGAACACCGGAAGTGTCAAGCTGAGGAAGAACAAGATCACCGGGCCACCGGGCTCAGGGTCGTCCGAGCCCGGGCCTTCGAATTCCGCTTCCTTCTCCCCCTCGTTTCGCCCTCCATCACCATGCTCTTCCCGGAGCGGAGGAGCCTCCCGTGTACTCTCGGGATAAGTCTTTGGAGAACGTGCACGAGCAAACATCCATTGCGAGGTCGCTATTCGCCGAACTCCCAATTCCGAACCTAGCAGTGGTGGTGATAATAATGATGATGACAATGATGATGATGATGGTGGTGACGATACCGGAAGTTTGCAAATCGTACCCCTGGCCCCCGCCACTGTAATCCTCCGTAAGACCAGCAATGTGCGGGGTTTGTGTAATGTCAAGAACATTTGTGGGTTGCGGTTAAGTGTGGTGCCGTTAGTGGAGTAAGTTGAGATCAGGGAATCAAATCAAGCGCCTGGTCATAGCGTCTCTTTTTTTTATTTTTATTTTTATTTTTAATTCCCCACAGTTTGTGGTCGGTATAGTACAAGAATAGCTTAACATATCCGCACAATAAAGCACAGGGGCACCTACGAGTACAGTTAGTAGCGTCTTGGCGTACCGTGGCAGGCGTAACCATACGGTACCCTTCCCTTCCCTTCCTTTCCCTTCCCTTCCCTTCCCTTCCGTTACCCCTCCACCTCACCCCTTCATCCTAGGCGCCCCCCCCCCCGCCGTAGCCGACGCCGCACCACCACATATCATGCTTGTTAGCAACCATCAACACAACACACCAAAAGTAGATCCTATTCCTCATATCCAACTCTAACACGGGTCCTAACATTCCTCCATCCTCTTCACTCCATTATCACGTCGATCACAACCCACAAACAGTAAAAGTTGACGAATAGTAAATCATCACCTGCCTAATTAATATAGTGGATATTTTACATTCCCTCTTCCTCCACCCCCCCCCTCCCCCACTACCGTAATCCTCTCCCCTGTAAACTGAGCCCTCTTTCTCTCGTCCCGGCGCTGAGGGAGGGAGGGAGGTACCATATCATAATCAATCATGTGCAAAAACACTTTTTTTTTTAAAATAAAATATTAATATAAACCCCACCACACTCGTGCCGGTAACTGACTGTGCGGGACATAAGTACTCTAACTATGCTACATCATACGCAGGATATGGTAACCTAGAGTACGGTAGATAGATAGATAGATAGAACAGACAAAAAGATAATAATTACGGATTATCATAGATAGATAAATTAGAAGAGATATGACACATGATGACTCGACTCCCGACAATTTGGATCTATCTATCTATCTTTCTATCTATCGCACACTGTACAATAAACTCGCACATTACTCGTACATACATACTATACATACCGGTACTATACAGGCCATCACCTTTCTTTCTTTTCTTTTCGCAATGGAAAAGTGGGTTGATATATATTACCCGCATCGCATGGTAGATCTTTTGTTCGCGTACCGGAATGACAAAATCCCGATTATGCTTTAGACTACCCTTTCCCTTTCCCTTTCCCCTTCCCTTTCCCTTGCCTTCTTCTAATACTTGGTACCGGTATGATACAGTAAGTTATCAGAACCTATGATACCTACCGTAATCGAGCACAATAAAGGGAGAAAAAGAGAAAAAAGAAGAATGAAAAGATGAAAAGAAAAAGAAAAAGAAAAGAAAAGAAATGTGGAAGAGTGAGTTTCCTTCTACTTTTTTTCTGTTTTTCTTTTCTTTTTTTTTTGGTTTTGGATAACCGGCAAACCCATAACACCCCCCCCTTCTTCAAGCTCAGCCCACTCCCAAGCCCATTATAATCCCCCCCCTCCCTAACCTACTTACCGGAAAACAGAACAAAATA
>Ga0307507_10005302_pt1 | contig 21343 bp, 6 predicted proteins | sample 7_EM_MG_FD_207223 | JGI IMG/M metagenome (GOLD analysis project Ga0307507, IMG submission 207223) | Populus trichocarpa ectomycorrhiza microbial communities from riparian zone in the Pacific Northwest, United States - 7_EM | ecosystem: Host-associated > Plants > Roots > Unclassified | place... | reverse complement strand
AATTTAAATTATTAAAATTTATTATTAAGTGGTTGTTAAGATATTAAAGTGTGATTTTTCCATTTTTTGGTATGTTTTTAAAGTAATTAGCTCACCCGTTTGACCAGCTCACCCGTGAAATACGTTAGTATATTTTAACAACATTATTATCTACTTAATGAGTAAGGAGGAATACGGAGAATACGTTAAATGGGTTTTAAAGAGACTGCAAGAGGAATAGATACTAGTAGCAATTAATAAATGCGAGTTCTTTACTAAGAAGACCGGTTTTATTGGATTTATTATCAAACTAGGAAAATTAGCATGGACCTAAAGAAAGTTAAAGCCATAGTAAGTTGGCAAGAACTGGAGAACGTTATATAGTTAAGATCGTTTTTAGGGTTTTATAACTACTATAGGAGGTTTATAGCATAATGGTTAAAGAGTATTAAGCCATTTATAAGACTAATAAAGAAAGAGGAACTATGGGTGTAGGGAAATAAGTAAAGGAAGTTGTTTAAAGAACTTAAGGAGTTATTTACCTAGGAACCAATCCTTAAGATCTACCAACTAAAGCTAGAAACGGTTGTAGAAATAAATATATTAGATTTTGCACTAGGAGCATATTTGCTATAGAAGCATTAAGACGTATGGCATCTAGTAGCATATTATAGTTGGAAGATAACACCACTAGAACTAAACTATAACATCTATAATAAGGAGTTGTCAGATATAGTTGCAGCACTTAAGGAATAGAGAGCATTCTTGCAGGGCACTAAGAAACCATTTGTGGTTAAAACAGACTATAAGAATCTTATGGGATTTCTAATAATAAAGGAACTAAACTGAAGACAGGTTAGATAGGCAGAAATACTTATAGAGTATTATTTCGAAATTTAGTATACTAAGGGTATAGACAATGCGAGAGCAGATGCTTTAAGCAGAAAGGCTAAACTATAGAACGATAAGAAGCCATTAGGGGCTTTACTGCGAAAGGATTAAGATAGAGTGATTAGGTATAATTATCTAAAGATCGCAGTAACTAGAGAAAGTTAGGTTTATAAATTACTAGGGAGTGATTGGATATAAAAGATCCTAGAGGCGTAGATAAAGGATCTAGAAGCAAAATAGTATAAGAATAGAAAAGCAACCTATATTCTAAAGGCAATAGCAGAAGAATTTATAAAATAGTTTTATAAAGAAATAATATAAGGACATAACAGAGCTACAGGCTTAGTGTTAAGACTTTAAAAGGAGTATATTATTTAAGGAATCTAGGAACTAGCGAGATAAGTTATAAAGGAATGTCCAGATTGCTAAAGAAATAAACTAATAAGGCATAAGCCGTATAGAGGGCTATGATCTATTAAAATACTAGAAAGACCATAGGAGGTTATATTATAGGACTTTATTATTAAGTTACTAAAGTTAAAGGACCCTATTACTGATAAGATTATAACGTAATCTTAGTAATAGTAGATAAGTTAATTAAGTGGGGTTACTTTATAGCATATATAAAAGAAATATCCGCAGAAGATATGGCTAGAATCTATATTAAGGAAGTATTTACAAGGTATAGAGCACTAAGTAAAATCGTGTTAGATAGAGATCTAAGATTTATAGCAGTATTCTGGGAGGTATTCTTAGCAGAATAAGGGGTTTAAGCAGTAACGTTAACTGCATATCACCCGCAGACAGACGGTTAAATAGAAAGACTAAACTAGACACTAGAATAGTATCTAAGGCACTATATTAATCATGTATAGAATAATTAGGTATTGTTGTTACTAGTTATATAGTTCGCGTATAACGTAATACTATAGGAGGGGATAGACATGTTACCTTTTAAGGCAAACTATGGGTATAAGCTAAGAACGTTGTTAACACTATAATAAGTAAAGAAAACGAGTAGTACAGCTAAAGAAAGAATGGAGACGTTGATAAGTCTTTATAACCACCTTAAAGAAACAGCTAAACTAGTATAAGAAAGAATGAAAAGGTACTATAACGCCAGGAGATCTAAGGGACTAAATCTTAAGGAGGGGGACAAAGTGTAGCTACTATATAAAAACTTTAAAAGTTGATAATTAAGTAAGAAATTGGACTATATTAGACTAGAACCATTTATAGTTAAGGCAAAAATCTTAGAAGTTATATACAGACTTAACTTACTGGAGAAAATAAAAATCTACCCTATACAGCATGTCGCAATGCTAGAACTAGTATATGGGAATATTAAGCCACCAGTCTATAAAGTAGACATATATAGAGAGCAAGAGGAAGACGAATAGTAGGTTTTAAAGATTATTAGTTATAAGGACGTAGAGGATAAAATATAGTATAAAGTAAAGTAGATAGGCTACAGTAAGACTACCTGGGAACTACTAAGTAACCTAGAGAACGCTATAAGAAAGGTATAGGAGTATTAGAAGAGAACAGGTTAGGCAGCGTTAATAAAGAAGGATTGCTAAAGAATGAGTTACTTAAGGGGGACCTAGGAGGAGCAGCTACTACGCTATTTAGAGTTGTTTCCTTTTTAGGAGACGTTACTTTCTTATTACCTAACTTGTTTAAATCCTGCTAAACAAGTTTCCACTTCTTAGAATAAACCTTCTTACAAACCTTCTTAAGACAGGTTAACTGGGTAAAGGCAGCTTATTAAGTCTTAAAGGAACGACGCTGAGCCTTAAGGGCTAGAGCAGTCTCCTTTAAAGACCGGTAAAGTTCGGCATAGGCGGCGGCCAACTTAGACTTAAGCTTTGCAGCAGTAGATTAAATACAAGACCCTATAATAAGTTACTTAGGGAACTTGGAGACTACTAAGAGTTATAGGATGTGTACACTTAGCGTTAGAAACGGAACGAACGTTATAGGATGATTAAATGTTTGCCTTAGTGTACTCTGAATAAAAGAAGGGTTGCTAAGATAAAGGACTTACCAACGTAATATAAACCAGCCCCTCTTTTACGCAATAAGAATATAGAGATAGTATAACCTTACTAAGTAATAGTATAGCAGTAATAGTCGGGCATAGCGCTGCGCTTATAAAGAAGAAGAGACTTTAAGTATAATAAGTAAGGATGTTAACTAAGTTAGTTAAACGGACATTACACCTCTAGTAGATAACTTGGAGATGTTAAGAATCTTTAAGGATAAAGATAAAAAGGAGGGAGATAGTGTTACGGACGCTTTAAGTATAATATTATAACTACTTAGAGAAGAGTTAGAGGAAGCTAGTTGGTTAATATAAGCATAGTCTAAAATAGAGCCAGTGGAACTATATAATGAAGAATGGTAAGCGAGTTACGGGATGTTATACGCGGTGTACGCAGTATATATAGTGTACGTCTACGTATAATATATATAACACGTACCTTACGTATAAGAGAGGATTTTATAGGAGTATGGTTATGTATTTAAAGGACCTTAGTCCCTACTATAGATAGTTTTCTCCTTATAGTGAATCTTAGAATATAATTGGAGTTAATCTGTTAGGCAACTACTCTACCAGTTATTATTACATTGTTGACTTCTTATTTACCTATAAACCTAGCCCATTAACAAGTCTACCGTAGTCCCTACTACAAGGCTCCATTACACCCTAGGAAAAATAAGACCTATAAAATTATTAGTAATCGTTACTACTGGCCTGGAATAGTTATAAATATTAATTGCTATATATAAAACTATAATAACTATTATAGGTCTATAATCCTATAAAATAAGATCCTAGGACTGTTAAAACCACTCCTAATACTAGAACGCCCCTAGTAGTATATCTTTATAGACTTCTACAAGCTATCTATAAACTGTAATAGATATAATATAGCTATAGTTATAGTTAACTGCTTTAGTAAGCGCCTATTTTTAATTCCTTGTTATAAAAATATTAATGCTAAAGAGGCGGCCTAACTATATATCTACTACGTCTATTAAATTTACGGACTACTAAATACTATTATATCTAATTACGGACCATAGTTTATATTGGCTTTTTAGAACAAGTTTACCTAAATCCTAGGTATTAAGCTAAAGCTTTTTATAGTATATTACCTTTAGATAAACAGCTAGATAGAGATTATAAACTAGTATTTAAACTAGAGACTCCAACCCTTTATTAACTACTTTTAGAATAATTAGGCCAAACTGCTACCTCTAATAAACTACGCCCAGGCTACTCTACCCTATAACTTTATAGGATTTATACCTATTTAGCTAGAAATAGAGTATTTACTTTATATAAGCTTTAACTAGAAAAGACCAGAAGGGCTACAGACTATATATAAAAAACTATCTTATAAGGAAGTACGGTATTACGCTAAACGCTTAGAATAAGCCTAGAAAGTAGCCTATATAACCCTAAAAAAGGCCTAGAAATTAATAAAATAGTAGGTAAATAAGTATAGGCATAAGCCTAACTTTATTATAGGTAATAAGGTCTAGGTTATAATAAAGAACTAAAAGATAGAACGGCCTAGCTATAAGCTAGACTATTAAATAGCAGGACTATATAAGGTCCTTAAAAAAAGGCAACTTATATAAAGTAAAGCTCCTAAATTTAATTAAGGTCTACCCTAAGTTCTTACTGGATAAGCTATAAAAGGCTATAAATAACCTATTACCTAGATAAAAGAATAAACCGCCCCTGCTAATTTAAGTTAATAATAATAATAAATAGGAAATTAAAGAAATACTAGCCTATAAACTTATAAGGGGAATACTAAAGTATTATATTAGTTAGAAAGGATATAACCTAGATCCTATTTAGTACCCTATATAGAACTTTATAGATAGTCCCTATAAGCTTAAAGAGTTCTATAATTAATACCTTAATAAGCCCGGACCCCTAAAGTACTTTAATAAATAGATGGAGTATTAGTATAGCGAAGATAATAAGCTGCCTATTAAGCATAAAGATAAGAATACCTTATAAATATAATATGGATATATAAAGCCTAAGGGCAGGCTTTCTTAGAAGGGGGGGGTAATATTACAGCGCTAGTAGAAAACGGTAGATTATAGCGGATAATTATAGATAGTTATAGATAGTTATAGATAGTTGCAGATAGTTTTAAATAGTTATAGTTACGTGACTTAAGGGCCGCATAAAACCTTAAGCAGCACTACTATTTTTCTCCTTTCTTTTCTTTAGCTTTAGATCCTCGTTTATAGACAATCCAATTATATAGGCTTGCGCGTCCCTCTTACCGTACTTATACCTCAATTGACTAAGTCGCTAACAATAGTAGCATTCTAGGAGGTATTCTTAGCGAAATAAGGGGTTTATGCAGCAATATTAATAATATATTACCTATAAATAGATAGTTAAATAGAGAAACTAAACCAAATATTAGAATAGTATTTAAGGTATTGTTATTACTAGTTATATAGTTTATATATAATACAATACCACAGAAAGGGATAAGCACGTTACCTTTTAAGGCGAATTATAAATATAAGCTAAAACATTATTATCGCCATATTAAGTAAAAAAAAATAAGTAGTATAGCTAAGTAAAGGATGGAGAACCTAATAAATCTTTATATATACCTTAAAAAAATAGCTAAACTAGTATAAGAAAGAATAAAAAGGTACTATAATACTAAGAGATCTAAGGAACCAGATCTTAAAAAGGTAGATAAAGTGTGGCTACTACACAAAAATTTTAAGAGTTAATAACTAAGCAAAAAGTTAGACTACGTTAAACTAAAACCATTTATAATTAAAGTAAAGATCTTAAAAGTTATATATAGACTTAACTTACTAAAAAAATTAAGATCTACCCTATATAGTATATTATAATACTAAAGCCAGCATATAGAAATGTTAAGCCACTAATTTATAAGTGTGACGGTGCTGGGGCACCGCCTCTGTAGCTGGCTTGGCGTAATCTCCGGAGTTCGCCCGTACTGTATATATTACTCCCTATAGCATCCTTTCCTCCTCTTCTTCTTCTCCTCAGCTTAGTATTCTTGTATAGTAGCAATCCACAAGCTTCGGTTTAGAAGCATTTATACCAGCCCGTCACAATAAGGCAGATATATATATAGAGGATAAGAAGAAGATAAATAGGAAGTTTTAAGGATTATTAGTTATAAGGACATTAATAATAAAATATAGTATAAAGTTAAGTAGATAGGCTATAATAAGACTACCTAGAAACTACTAAACAATCCAAAAAACGCTGTAAGAAAGGTATTAGAAAAAATTAGGTTAGGTAGCATTAATAAAGAAAAATTACAAAAGAATAAGCCACCTAAGGGGGACCTAAGAGGAGCAACTACTATATTACTTAGAGTTGTTTCTACCTCTAATAGAAGAGAATTCTTTCTTTTATCTTTCTCTATTTTATAAAAACCCTATTTAGTAAGACAAAGTTCCTTTAAATAAACATTCTTATAAACATTTTTAAGACAGGCTAACTAAGCAGAGGCGTTTATTTAATCCTTTAGGGCTTTTTACTTATAAGTAGAGGTAGTAAGATAAACTAAGGCAGCTTCTAACTCTGTTGTATAAGCATAACATAGTTCTTTAAGGGCAGCTAATAGTTTACTATTAAGCTTCTTAGTAGCGGATTAAATTTAAGACCCTATAATAAATTCAGCAAGGCACTAAACGCCTATAAAGAGTAACAAAACGCGTATATTTAGTGTTAGAAATAGATCGAACATTATAAAACAACTGCATATTTAATTTTATACACTTAGTATAAAAAGAAGGGTAGTAACCAGATAGAGCTGCAATCGCAATATATACTAACTTCTTCTCCGCATAATAAGAATAGGAAGGCATAATTTTACCTAGTAAAAGAATTACAGAAATTATGTGCGTATAATAATTAAATACAGAGGACCTAATAGAAGGTATTAGAAATAATAAAGGCCACCAAATTAAAGACGGGAATGCTATACCTCTAATAGACAACTTAGAGATATAAGAGATCTTTAAAGACAAAGATAAAGAGGAGGGGGATATTATTACAGACCTTATATTAGCAGTAGTACGGCTACTTAAAAAGGATATTAGTAGACTAATAGTAGAAGCGTAAGAGGCACTAAAATTAGTTAAACTATAAAATAAGGGGTAACTGTAACGGGACTAGCCTAGTTATAGTAGGAATGTCTCGGTAAAACACTCAACAAGATAAACTTGACGCTTTGACCAAATTCTGCTGAATTCTACCAGCTTAATCGACTTCTGCCAAGTTCTGCTAGATTAATCGAATTCTACCAAAGTCCGTCCACGTGTGCACGTGCGCACGCATCGACTAAGACCCCTAACTATTTAATTACAAGATTCTCTGGTTATTCCCTTCTTTTCTTTACGCAACGTCTTGTTCTCTTAAAAAGCTATATACCCTTAGATTTAGATAGAATTTATATTATTCCTTTAAATCTTCCCCAAAGCCTCTTCGCGCCCTTATATTACGTTACGTTAAAAAATAACTACTATTGAAATAGCAAACGAACCCGAATCCTCTTTAATAACTATAAGTATTATGTCCCTAGTTAGGGAACAGTTAACTATAATGCAATAGTCCTTTACGGATGCCTTAGCTTAGTAGCGGGCTGCACTAGAAGCCTAGCATTAGTAATTAATAGAAGCACTCTATAAAGAACTCTATAATATCTAAGCATTTACGTTAGAGACCCTAACACCGCCTATAAACAAAATTAATATAACTGTATCTAAACCTAGCCCGTTAAATATAAACCCTAAACTAGTAATGGTAGCTTAACCTATACCTATAACAAACCTAGTACCTGCCGCGAAATTAGAAAAGCTTCCTAACCCTCCAATATTTAATGGAAATTAAAATAACCTATGTCCCTTTATAACCAAGCTCCGTCTTAAACTTTTAATAAACTATAACTAATACCCTACTAAAGCTAGTAAGGTTAGCTATAGAATGTCTTATTTAAGTAAAGATACTGCATAAACTATAGACCCATTCTTCTATAATAGCACCTTTGTTAATTTTGAAACCTTTATCTCTCTACTAGAACGAATATATAATAACGCCAGCCGCGAATATACCACTATTACTAAACTTAAAAACCTATAATAACGGAACCGAGACTTTACAAGCTTCTTTTTAGAATTTTTAGGCCTTGTTAGCGAACTAGATTAGAGTAAAGTCGCTAAAGTTGCTGCTCTTTAATAAGCTATTTTAGATAAAATTAGAGCATAGTTAGTAGGTAGGGAACTACTAAAGGACCTACCTAAATTTGCTATAATGTGTTAATGAATTAATGAGGACCTTTAATATAATAAATAAACTCGTTTTCTAAAGCCAACTACACCTTGTGTTTAAAGCTTTACGAAATTAATATATACCCCAAAGCGTAACCCTTCTCCAAACCCTACGCACAACCCTATAGACCTTGACGCCACTCAATCCTATACACCCTTAGAAACTGATAAACAAAGAACTCAAGCCGCAAATAGAGAATGCTTCGGATATAGTAGAAAAGGATATATCTAAATATCGGTATCACTTCCGGTAATACGTAATGCTATTGCAATAGTATGGGTGGTAACTGATTTTAATTAATGCTTATTAATTCTCCTATTCTATAGGTGGAATTTGGTGGATTTCCTGAGCTCGCTTAGCTTACGTAATTACGTGTAACTATATTACGAAACCTTGTTTAGATACTGGGGGTATTTAGTTTTGTAACAGTGCTTAAACGCATCACTACTGAATTCCACCAAGTTCTGCTAGATTCCATTAAGTTCTGCTAAATTCTACTATAGTCCACCAAATTCCATTAAGTTCTGCTAAATTCTGCTATATTCCACTTAGATTCTGCCGAATTCTGCTAGGTAGTTAAAGTGACCAATTACAATTTTCTATACCCGGTATGGAAAATCGCCATTAGCTCGCTTAGTACTAGTGCCTTAGCTACTAGCTTGATATCTTTGCACTCTCTATTCCTGCCTTAATATCTTCTCTCTCTACCCACTCGGTGACCTGTAGCTTAATTATATTTATATTAATTAGGTCCTTTAACGCCTAGCAAGGCTTTAATTTTGTTATAGCATCTATAAAGTTACTGCCTCTGTTAATCTATTTAATCTCTGCTATTTCTCTTCTCTTATATAATTGTTGTAAACACATTAGGTTAACCATAAGTTATTTCTCTTGTATTGTTCTGAGTTTAACTAGGCAGTTATATAGAGATTTTGAATTAGTATAAAGGGTAAGCAGTAGTTATTTAAGTTGTAGGATCTTTTTAATGGTTGCTTTAATTGCAGCTCTAGTATCGAATCTGTGGGCTATACCATATAGTTTAGATGCTAGGACACTTTATATAACTCGCTTGCACTTAATAGATAACCAATAGAGGATATTAGCCCTATTGTCCTTATCTGTAAGTGTAATAATAAAGCCAATCTAAGAAGAGAGGTTATGGTTATTAGCAAAGGATAAGTCTATAAATATTATTAGTTTGAGAGTGCTTATATTAAGTTATATAAAACAAAGTCCTTAGGAGGGATTATTAATTTGCTATTATAGCCGCTTATTAAGCTACTTTACATGTTCTTCCTTTAGGTTAACGACTTGTGCTATAAAAAAGAGGTTAAAGGCAGCTTCTAGTTAATAGACTATAGTAATATAGGCTCCTCTTGCTCTTTGGGCAACGTACTAGTCCTTTGGTATAACTGCCTTATAGACTTCCCCTCTGGAGCTAGTTAGGTCTATAGCCTTTATAGTGACCAACTTTAGGTTCTAGCATTGACGTTCCTGGGTAAAGGCTATTAAGTCTTTTTCTTGCTTAATATAGCCTCCATTGAACTTAATTAGGGTATTTAGCATAAGCTTTTCTCTCTCTTTTACTAGGAACTTTGCCTTCTAAAGTCTAGCTTCTTTAGCCTCCGCAAAGGTTTCATCAGTAAGGAACAGTATATTATTAGTCTATAATCCTATAATTCTAAAGCCGTTGCTGTTCGTATATAATAAGCAGGGGTTGTATATTGACTGGTTTATCCGTAGCTTGTTAAGGTAGTAATAGTAGTATATATTGAACCAATGGTTACCGGCTTCTGGGACACTGTAGAGTAGTTTAATAACTCTTAGAATTAATCTATCTTTTAGTCCGAGTTCTAGTAGCGGGCGTATAAAGAAGTCTCTATTTAAGTGGGTACTAGACTGTACGTAAGCTTATAAAATATTGTGTAGGTATAAAAAGGCTGGTCTTCTTTTATTTCCCTATAGGGTTGCCGTAAGTGCTAGGATAATTCTCTGGCTAATATATTAAATGGTTGGTAACTATATTAAGACTAGATCTTTGCTATAGTTATTATAAGCTTATACGACTAGTCTAGACTTCTTAAAGGCCTTATCTGTTCCAGCGTTCTTAATCTTGTTAATAAACCGGGAGTTAAAGATTCTAACTCCTTTTAGGATGTCTACTGTATTAATAAACTCAAAGACGCCTTTCTTAAGTAAACCGTTTATCTCCTTGCGTTAAGACTCTGTGAATAACGGTAAGGTGCACTTAAGGGTTATAGTATTAGGTTTTATTAGGCTGTTATTAATAAATATTAATACGTCTGTAATGTTTTACTAGGACTTTGTCGGCGATTATTATATCCATTTTAATCTTTAGAGGGATGTAGTAGTTATTAGTTCCTTAGTTAATTCCTTAGTTAGTTCTTTAAATAGCTCCTCCTTTAGTTCCTTATTAGGTTCTTCTAGTTTGGGTTATAGGTATAGCTTCACTGCTATAGTCCTAAAGTTGGTAGGTCCACTAGGGAGTTATATCTTATATATTTCTCTGTTAATTCCAAGTAGCTTAAATAGGCTAGTCCATCTGCTGCTTTGTCTAGTATTGCCTTTACGCCATATAAGTACATCTAAGTTAAGGGGGAGGTTATGGATTATGGTAACAGATGGACCATTTTATTAGTTTAGTGTATTATTAACTTGCTTCTTTACCCTAATCCTTATAATCTCCTCTATTGCCTTCTTTATAGCTGCCGCTTGCTGTGTAATAGAGGGTGCTGGTAGGTTAATTTTGCTTATTTAAGAATAGGCACTAAAGATAAGTAGTATTGGGACTAGGCCGTCTGGGCCAGCTATATCATTAGCAGCTTTTACTGCTATTTATAAAGCTAGTTCTTTAGTTGTTTTTGAGTCCTATAGTTCTTCTATAATTATCTAGTATGCTTAGTGTAGTGTTAAATAAGCTCTTTCTACCATTCTAATAGACCAGTGAGCTTCTACTAGGACGCTCTTAGTTAATATAGCTATTGCTATAGCGTGCTATTAAAACTCCTTGCTTACAAAGTTCTTCCCAGCGTCATAGGTAATATAGTTAGGTGGTCCGATGTAGGTGTTAATCCAGTATAGTTGTAGGATATCCCATATATATTTTATGGAGATATTGCGTAGCTATCTCGCGGCTTAAAATCTGGTAGCTTTATTAATTATATAGAGAATAGGACTCCCATTAATATACATAATATTAATAAAAATGGAATAGTTAAAATCGGAATCTTAGTCTTCTTATAGTATGAACTTAAACCATCTAGGAGATTTGCCGTATTTCTAGCAGTAGGAATAGTACTTAGTAAGATAGTTAATAACCTGCTTATTAATATTATTGTGGCCAGAGCGTTCTAATACTTTATACAGCTTATCTACTAATAGGTGTCCAAAGCGACGGTGGAGTTAGTGGAGTTCGGTAGTGGTTAGGTAGCAAGGGTTTTAATTAAACGAGTAGGTTATAAATAACTACAGTAACTCTTCCTATAATAAGAAGGGGTGACCAAATTAGCGAACCACTGGCACTAATTTTGTTGGGGTGACTAGGACGTTCTTAAGGTTATTATAGTAGACCTTTAGTACGTCCATATCTGCGAGATATAGTAGGAAAAGTATATTAGCCTTTATAATATAGAACTTAATATTGCCAACTGGTGTATTAACTGTAACGGAGCTAATAGAAGAGGTAGAACCGATGCCGAACTAGACGTTAATAGCGCCAGCCTTTAAAGTATTGATAATAGTATTGTGGGTCTTCCTATATATAAGGTATTGTCCGTAGCCAGCTATTAATCTCTTTAAGGCTCCTATATTAATTATTACTCTATAGAACTCGTTAGAGGTATATTAGTTGGTAGCAACATAGGCAAATGGGTTTAAGTCATTATAGTAAGTAATTGGATTAGTGCTGGTAATTACGTGGGTAAAGGATCGGTCCGCTAAGTTAGTTATAGTATTAATAGCTCCTTCGTGCTGTATCATTCTGAAAGAGGTAAGGAATAGTTTAGTCTATTCCTAAGTTGGAGATAGTAGTGGTGACTTAATATTAATTATAAGAGCTTCTATTACGTTATTAATAGATTCCGAATTAAGTTTATTATTATAATCTATTCCCTCGTACTTAGTAATATATTGTTGGGCATATCTATTAAAGCAACAGCTAAATTTGTCCTTAAACTTCTTCTTTAATTTATTATGTTCTTCTTTTAAATATTTAGATGACTAGCAACCTTCCTTATAATAGATAAAGCAGCGCTTCTTTGATAATGCATATTAGCCAGATAAGGATGATTGTGTTCTGTGAGGTAATTGGGGGTGTTGTCTATAGTAGCGGCGGTTAGTAAAGAAGGCTTAGGGGTTCTTATTATTTAACTTTTCAAAAGTTGTAATAGAAGATTGTAGGTTATTAATTAAGCCAGTCAGGCTGTTAGAAGGTTTAAAGCAGGTATATTAATAGGCTAGTAACTCCTAGCAAGCGTTGATAAGTTTATTATAGAGGAACTTATTAGTATATAAGTCTGGGTTGAGACTATACTGGAGGTATCTTAGTTTTTTAATAAGCAATTACAGGTAATCTAGAGTTAATTTTCTAGTATTCTCGCCTTTACTTATTATAGACCTTAAGGTTATCGAGTTCTATTGCCCTAGTATACCACGCCTATACTTAGGTCCCTTAAAGTAATTGCGTATAGCGTCGCAGATTTGGTTGAGCAAAAGGGTTAGGGTGACGTTCTTAAGGTTAATATAGTAGTGGTTGAGTGCTAAGCCGCGTAATATTATAGGGTAGGCTTTAACCTTGGCTTCTTAGGGTACATCGGCTCTGCTATAGAGGTTATAGAAGATGGTAAGTTTAAAGTTAAAGTTATTATCTTCTCCGCTATACTTGTTGTCTTCTGTGTATATCTTTGTGAGGTTTATTAACTCCTTGCTAAAACCCTAGGTTTAACTCTATCCAGTAGGTGGTTCTAATTATAGGGTTAAGTTAATATAATTAGGCTCCCATTATAGGGGTGGTATAGGGGTAGGTTAGGGTATAGTGGGTGGTATTATAAGTAGGGTAGGTTTCGTGGTTAGTAAGGTTAAAGTTAGGGTTTTGGTGGTACTAGTACTAGTAAAGTTATTCTTAAGGAGGTAGTTAATTCGTCTTAAATTAAACTTCCTTTTAATTGCTATATGTTCCCTAATCTCAAGTTTAGTCTATTCTATAGGATCTTCTTCTTATAAGGTGTTAAGAAGGGCTTCTAGCATTATTATATTTTTATGCTTCTTAACCCATACACCGTGAACTTAGAGGAATTATTAAAGGTTATAAATAGTAATCTAGTTACAATCTCTAAAGGTCTATACTATAAAGGTACTAAAATCTTCGCGGTAGGTTTCCTATAGGTTATCGTCCTTAAGCTTATATATTTCGTACTTAAGGAGCTTAAACTCTATAAAATCTTTAATCTCCTTCTTGTTAATATTGTTGGATTGTATATTAATTCCCTTGCTTTATCTATCTTATCCTTTATTAACTTGTGCCCTAATATCTGCTATGTTAATTCTTATAACTCTTGTTAAGTTTAATTTTAGGTTCTGGGTAAAAATACATAATAGACGCGAACTAAGGGTTTTTTGTCTTGTTAGGTTCTAAACGCGTAGTAGACGCGAACTAATTGAAATGCATAATGGACGCGAACTAAGGGCCTATACTAGATAGGGGTCGGTTCTTTAAATACCTAGGGACTATATATAAAGAATTAAGGGCCTCTCTTATAAGATGGGGTTGGTTCTTTAGGTATATATTAACTAATACTCCTTAGCAAGTAATCTGGTGGTAAATATACGTAATAGACGCGAATTAAGGGCCTATACTAGATAGGGGTTGACTCTTTAAATACCTAAGGACTATATATAAAGAATTAAGGGCCTCTCTTATAAGATAGGGTTGGTTCTTTAAATACACGTTAACTAATACTCCTTAGTAAACATTCTTGATAAGTTGCCTCTAGTTAAAAAGGGACTGTTTAAGTTCGCCTCTCTTTATAGATAATACGTCTTCTAATCTGTGATCACTGATTAGTATCAGTATTACTTCCAGTAATACATAATGCTATTATAATAGTATGGGTAGTAACTAATTTTAATTAATGCTTATTAATTCTCCTATTCTATAGGTAGAATTTGGTGGATTTCCTAAGCTCGCTTAGCTTACGTAATTACGTGCAACTGCATTGCGAAACCTTGTTTAGACACTAAAGGAATTGCCAAACTCACCCTTTTAAAAAAGTCCGCCGTAGTTCCTCTTGGTCTTTAAATCGCACTCACTCCTTAAATCGCACTTATTCTTTAAGCCGTACTCGCTCCTTAACTTGTACTTGTTCTATAAATTATACTTAGTTATTATAAAGCATCTTACCCTTAGCTAACTCGGAAAACGAATTGTCCTAGGGCTAAGTTACACCTTAGGATAAGAAGTGGAAGAGTATAAGTATCTAGGCTCTTCTAGCGTTAATACATAATATAACTCCCTTAATATACTTGGCGAAATTTAAATACTTAGAAAATAGAAGGAGGTATAAATCCTTATAGACAGCGGAGCTACTAGCATGGGCTTTATTAATATAAACTATATAAAAACCTAACGCCTAAATTTAAAGAAACTTAATAAGCCCTAAGGCCTATAAGGCTTTAATAGCAAACCCTTAATATATAGCAAATTGATATACTACGCTCTTATAAAAATGCGGATGGGTAAATACCTTAAATATATTTCCCTATTCGTAACACCCCTAAAGCAATATAAGATAATACTTGGACATAGATGGCTAAAACAACATAACCCTTTAATTAGCTAGGTTAAAGAAATACTAAAGTTCTATATAACCTACTACTAAAGTTATTACTTGAAAACCCATTTGCCCTATAAATATATACATAACTATTTGAATTTAAAACAATATAAATTACCCTTGCTATAAACCTTAAACCAATACAATAAAGCTACGACTGCCAATTGCAGTAAAGAATATAAAGATATTACGTTAAAACCTCTTAAAATTCGTATAATATAGGCCGCACCCTTTATCTTATTAGCAAAAAGACGAGATTATAAAATCTTTGCTATAACTATGGAAGATATTAAGAAAGCACTAGAACCGAAACAGTATATTAATCCTTAACATTTTATACCTAAAGAGTACCACAATCTAATTAACAAGTTTAAAAAACGATTTATAGACCAACTAGCCCCATACTGAGATAAGTACGATTTTAAGATAGAACTTAAGCCTAGTATAACACTAAAGTTTAGTCCGCTATACGGTATATCACAAGAAGAACTGCTTATAATATAATAATACCTTAACAAGCATTTAGAAAAAGGATTTATTCACCCTAGTTAATCTCTATTTACCTTACCTATACTATTTGTTAAAAAGCCAAGAGGAGGCTTAAGATTTTATGTCGATTATTAAGCTCTAAATATAATTACGATTTAAAACCGATATCCAATTCCCCTAATTTAAGAAACGCTTAACCATTTAGCAAAGGCACGGTACTTTATAAAGCTTAATATAGTCGCTGCCTTTAATAAAATCCGTATACGTGAAGGGGATGAGAAGTACATAGCTTTTTGTATATAATGGGGACTCTTTAAATACCTAATAATGCCGTTTGGCGTAAAAAACGGTCCCAGTACGTTTTAGTAATATATTAACAATATACTTTATAAATTCCTTAATGTATTTGTTACTGCGTATATTAATAATATCTTAATCTACTTATCCTTGCTTTCTAAATATTGGAAATATGTTAGAATGGTTCTTAAACGCCTATAAGATACGGGCTTATAATGCGATATTAAGAAATATAAGTTCTACGCGTCCGAGGTTACATACTTAGGCTTAATTATATCCCGCAACGGAATTAAAATGGACCCTAAGAAAGTCACCGCAATTATAAACTAGGGAAGCCCTAGCAATATATAAGACGTTTAAGGATTTCTAGGATTTGTAAACTTCTATTATTAATTTATTAGCCACTTCTTAGAAATTGCCTAGCCATTAGTAAACCTAACAAGAAAGAATATAAAATTTAAATAGACCATTAAATGTAAATAAGCTTTTAATGACCTAAAGTATTGTTTTATAACTGCTCCAATTCTCGCCCACTTTAACTCTAACCTCGAATGCATTGTCGAAACAGATTCGTCTGATTATGCACTAGGAGGAGTGTTATCGCAATATAATAAGAATGGCGAGCTATGTCTAGTAGCCTTTCTCTCTTGGAAACTTGCGCCTACTAAATTAAACTATAAGATATATAATAAGGAACTGCTTACAATTATTAGATGCTTTAAATAATAGCATCCTAAGCTTAAAGGATTGTTGTTTCTAATACGTGTATTAACAGACCATAAGAACCTGCAGTACTTTATAACTATAAAACAATTAACGCAGCGCCAAATTTGTTGGGCCGAATACCTCTTATAATTCAACTTTAAGATTATATACTGACTAGGTAAACTTAATTAGAAGCCTAATATATTAAGGGAACGTTCAGTTGCAATCTAGAGGCCTTAGATTCAGTTTAGAATAGAGTTAATCTAGAGCTCCAATCTAATTCTGAGGCGAACGTTCGGTTAAACTTCAGTTTAACTTAACTTCAGCCATAAATTTTTAATGTTCCTCTAACCGCCCAAAAAACACGCTAAAACTAGGCGCACTTTACTATATATAGAATCTGAACTGAGGTCTTGGCGTTAGTTCAAATAAGGAGCTCGAAGCTCCTTAGTTAAACTCCAGATTAATCTAAAGGCTTTAGATTGCACACGTCCGTGCAACCCGTAGAGCCACAGACGCGTGTCAAATCGGGAAGGAACGCGTTCTTTCTACCGGACTTTCAGTTCAGATTTAAAAGCGTTAGATTGCAACCAAACGACCCCTAATATAATAATTATAGGACCTACCTGCGAATGCTTTAGATAAATGGATTACGAATTAATTATAGATTTTACTACCCCCTAAACGTTTTAAAAAGCTACATCCTATATTCCTAGATGCGGAACTTGACAGAAATAAATTAGAAGTTAATAAATAGGAAATAGAAATTAATAAGCTAATAGAATACGAATATAAGAATAATATATAGATAATAGATATAATAAAAGCAATTTAAATAGGAAAATGATAATATAAGGATATTACACTCGCTAAATACAAAATTCGAAATAATTGATTGTACTATTAATAGAAGATAGTAGTTCCAAATTCCAAACCTTTACGATTTAAGATACTTAATTTTATACACAACTCCCCTATAGCAGGGCATCCTGGCTATGTGAAGACCTATAAGATTGTTTAATAAGTATACTACTAGCCTATAATGCACAACTACGTACAAAAATACGTTCGAGTATACAGGATGTGCGTGCGTAGAAAGACCTCTTATATAAAGAAGTAAGGAGTACTTTAACTGCTACCAATTCTAATGCAAAGATGGCGCGATATCTTAATTAACTTTATAGTCAACTTGCCTAGCAGTAATAGGTTTACGAATATTATAGTAGTCATTAACCGCCTTATAAAAATGCGATATATAATTCCCATGGACTCAATTAATGCGATATTAATAGCCGAATATTTTATTAAGCATGTCTTTAAGCTACACAGACTTCCTAACTTAATAATATCCAACTATGGAAGCTAGTTCGTTTTAGACTTCTGGCAAGCTCTATATAAATAATTAAGCATTTAAATATAACTCTTGACGGCGTTTTATCTAGAGATAGATAGTTAAACCGAAATTGCGAACGCGATTATGGAACAATACCTATAAATATACTGCTCCTACCTACAAGACGACTGGGAAAAATGGCTGCCTTTAGCTAAGTTTACTGTGAATAATACAATAAACGTATTAATAGGCGTGACGCTATTTTACGCAACCTATAGATAAAACCCTTAACTTGGATTTAAACTATAACCCGAAATTAATATAATAGGACCCATGATTAAACGGATTCAGTTAATTAACGCGCATAACTTTACTAATTAAATAAAGCAGTTAACGGAACTGTTATAAAGTAAATTAACGTACGCTTAAATAGTATAGGAATGGCATGCGAATAAAGGACGAGCTCCCGCATAGGACTTTAAGGAAGGTAATATGGCTTACCTAAATATATGAAATATATGGACTTAACGGCCCTTAAAGAAACTTAATTAGAAGTTTGTAGGGCTGTACTAAATTAAGAAGAAACTAAGCCTATACGCCTATAAGCTTAAACTGCCAACTGAGATAAAAATACACCTAACGTTTTACGTAAGCTTATTGCAACCTTTAAAAGATAATCCTATAACTTATAAAGTACCACCGCCACCTCCTATAATTGTTAATAATGGTAATGGTTCTTATTTTATTAACTTAATTAACAATATGCGATAGAAACTATAATCCAAATAATTTAAACTTCTTGTTAAGTGGGAAGGATATAAAATATAAACCTAGGAAACCTATAATTAGATTAAGGCTAACGCGCCTTTCCTGGTAAAAGAATTCTATAAGGACTATCCTTTACGGCCTGCTCCGGCTAAATGGACACAATATAAAGGTAAATAACTGCCACCTAACACAAATACATAAAACTCGAATTTAAAAAGAACTTAAAATAAGTTATAATGTTTATAACGCGATTATATAACACGCAAGATATTAAGGAACTTCGACTAGCGGTTAAAGTTGTCTAATTAGTCAGATCTGCCTTGCTAAGACCACCACCTGACGCGAAAATATGACACGCGATAAAAAAAAAAATTATGAATTCTCAACCAAATTGAATTATTTTGAACCTTCGGCCAAAGGGGGGGTACTGTAATGGGACTAGCCTAGTTACAGTAGGAATGTCTCGGTAAAACACTTGATAAGATAAACTTAATGCTTTAACCGAATTCTGCTGAATTTTGCTAGCTTAATTGACTTCTGCTAAGTTCTGCCAGATTAATCGAATTCTACCGAAGTCCGTCCGCATGTGTATGTGCGCACGCATCGACCAAGACCCCTAACTATTTAATTACAAGATTCTCTGGTTATTCCCTTCTCTTCTTTACGCAACGTCTTGTTCTCTTAAAAAGCTATATACCCTTAGATTTAGATAGAATTTATATTGTTCCTTTAAATCTTCCCCAAAGCCTCTTCGCGCCCTTACAGTAACTAAGTTATATAACAGATTACGTTACCGTTTCAGTATATAGGATCTATAGGATCTATAAAAAACATTATATATTAAATATACCTTGCATACCTTATATACCTAGTATTTTATAGGAGTTATATTATATATTTAAAGGTCTATAGTCTCTACCTAGATAGTTCCTTTCTTTATAGTAAATCTTAAAATATAATTAAAGTTAATCTGTTAGGCAACCAGTCTACTAGTTATTATTATATTATTAACTTCTTATTTACCTATATACCTAGCCTAATAACAAGTCCACCATAGTATTTCCTATAAGGCTTTATTATAGCTAGGACCTAGTCTCTTGTCCTTTTATTTTTAATAGCTATATTATTAACGCTCCTTATACTAAAAGAAAGATTAAGATTAACTATAAGTTTAAACTATAAATAATTAAGAAAGTTACCTCTAATTAATATAGTAGAGAGAAGTCTTCCGCGTATATTAGTGCTAAATATAGCTACTCTATAAAAACTATCTAGTAAGTTCTTTACCACTATAGATATTGTAAAACAAAGCTAATAAAAAAGCCCTGCCTTTTACTAGAAATAAGAGAAGTTTACCTTTAGTTCGCCTTATAGTATTAATACTAGATAATTATTATTATTTATTGCTTAACGTCCGATTCGGATCCCTATTGGGCCTACGCGGACTACTCCTTATATACATATGGGGAGAAAACTCTATTTAAGAAAACCCCATAATCCATCTCCCCGCCTTTTAGGACTCGCCTATAAGGCGCCTATAAGGCGCCTACGAGTTACCTATAGTGCTCTACTACCTTACTTTTTAACCTCCTTAGGAACTACTACTGCCGTAACAAACCTACGGACGCGCTAGTATTGCAAACTTTACTCTACTACTATAGAGTTATTAGGGGGCGCCTAATACCCGCCCTATTACCTTCTATTACTATTTCCCTTGCAACCTGGAATTGGTTTAGTACATTTTAGCTAATAAGCCACTAAGTAACCGCCTTAAGACCTTTTTATATTAAGAGCAGTATATTATAGTTTTCTATGCTAGCTGCTAAGAGTATTACTTCTTAGTTGGTGCGTAAGGGGCATAATAGTATTATATGTTTTGGTGTCTGTCTTAGCTAGCCATATTCGCATCTTAGGCTATCTACTAGAACGCCTACCTAGTAGAGCTAATCTTTTAATCCTATTATTCCTATTCTTAGAAGTGTTGCTATTATATTTTCTACCTTTATTAGGCCTTCTTAAAGCCCTTAAGTATTTACCCCCTATGGCGTTAACTATGCTATAGCTTAGGTTACTCTTACCTAAGTTAGCCTCTATACCTTTAACTCCTATACGCCTCTCCAGTGCTGGTCCAACCAGTATTATATTACGGTTAATGGTTTCCCAGTATTCTTTTATGCTCTACTTTAGCTCCTTTCTCTTTCTTACTATCGTCTTTATTAGCCTCTTACGCGTCTCCCTTCCTTCTCTATATAGGCCTGGGCCTTAATACTATACCATTCTTCTTCTGCTTTCTTTACCTGTTTCTCTAGTATATCTTCCCTACTTTGGGGTTGTTGGATTGTTCTCCTGCGAGGCGCCCTAGGGTCCCTCCATAGTTTACTTAGGCGTGTCTTGATATACTTTGTAACATTGGAGTTGCGTTCGTTTTGCGCCCTTTGCATTGCGGCGGCTTTAATATATAGTTATAGGGGGGGGATATTGGCTTCCTTCTCAAGGAGTGCTGCGGCCGTTCGCTTATACCCGCCTGTTATACTCTAGAGGCATGCTGCCAGAATACATATGCATTATAAAACTACTATACACAGCAAGTTTGCCTGAACTGCTTGCCCAGTTCCTTGCCACGGTTAACGCAGCAGCTGGTGGACAAAGCCAGCTCCTACCCATGTG
>Ga0307507_10005301_pt1 | contig 21349 bp, 9 predicted proteins | sample 7_EM_MG_FD_207223 | JGI IMG/M metagenome (GOLD analysis project Ga0307507, IMG submission 207223) | Populus trichocarpa ectomycorrhiza microbial communities from riparian zone in the Pacific Northwest, United States - 7_EM | ecosystem: Host-associated > Plants > Roots > Unclassified | place... | reverse complement strand
AAGAGAGAGGTAAGATGGAGAGATTAAATGGTTTTGAGGGAGAAAGGTTACCCTGTGTGTGTGGGTATCATGGTAGGGGCAGTCACATTTGTGGGCTGGCATACCCCTATCTGATGATCAGTGATTTTATCAGATGATCAGATCCGTCATTGTGATAAGCTTGTCTGGTACATATATGACTAGCAGCCCTTCGCCCCTACGGGTCTTATCTCTAATTTTTATTGGTTGAAAAATAATAATACATAAAGAGAAGCCAATTATATTAATAGATTAAGAAGAACCTAAAAAAGTAACTTAAAAGACACAAACAGTATATAGAAAGCCTCATTAAAACCATTCAGTGAAAAACCTCAGGATAGGAGGAAAAAATACTGTAATGGAAAAAGAGTACTTCCACAGGATTCGCAGTAAGAAAAGAAGGAATAAATACAAAGGTAGTTAAATAATACCCCTACTTGGCTCAATAATATTTAAGGAAAATAACATAGTTTTAATATAAATGTACCATTAACAGCAAGCTGTACAGGATTCAGTTCCTTGGTACAGTATCTGTTATATGGGCAAGATATAACTGTGTACCAGGCCTGAAGTCCTAATGGCTGGTAACCCTTCATCAGAGACTTCAGAGAAGTACTTCAGGGTATACTATATTTTCTGTAACAGTTGGAGTGTCACTGAATGGCAATAGGGTAAGTCCATCTAATGAGGTCACTCGGGAAAGTGCAACATAGAGCTGTCCATGTGTGAATGCCTCAGTGCGGAGATCCACACCAACCTTCTCCAAGGACTGCCCTTGTGACTTATTTACTGTCATTGCAAAGCAAGCACGGACAGGGAACTGCTTACGTTCAAGAATGAAGGGCAGATCCTCATCTGTTGTGGTAAGCTTGATTCTTGGTAGGAGACGAATTTCACCATCCCACTTACCCCCAAGAATTGCAACCTGGAGACAGTTTCGGCCAATACCTAACAATCTCAATCTAGTCCCATTGCACATTCCCTGTTTTGGACTAAGATTTCTAATCAAAATCAGGGGTACTCCAATGCGGAGTCTGAGACATGAAGGTGGAAGAGAGGCCAGGTTAATGCTCTGTAAATATTCCACTGCATAGTGTTCTGCTTGATCAGTAGCATTGCTGTATTGTACAGCATTGACCCCCTCAAAGCGATACTCTATACCAGGCATTCTATCTAGAAGCCTGTCATTGAAATCATTCACAGTGTCATTCTTGAATGCCAAGATTGCTCGTCCAATAAGAGCGCTATGAGATGTAACAGCTTCTTGCAATAGTGCTTGAGGATATAATTCATCACAGAGGTCATCAATGGTAGAAACCTTGCGAATAAAGTGTGGTAGTTGGATATTCCCAAACTGGGTGGGATTGGACACCAGACTTTTAAGATAGTCAATGAAGAGCTGGTTAGCGCTATTTGCCGCTATTCTCATACTTGTCTTTAGTCTAAGTACTTGTAGACTATTCCAAATAGAACTGTGCTGAATGCATGCCTGCACAGTTGCCTGCCTTGAGCCTCGCCGTACCACTGGCAGGATTTGAGCAAAATCCCCACCCAGTACTGTGGGAATTCTACCAAAGAGACAACTGTCACTAACATAACAAATGTCATTCAAAGACCAGTTTACTGCCTCCAAGCAGGACTTATGTTGCATTTGTACCTCATCCCAGATGATCAATGATGTCTTTCTGATCAACTGGGCCAGAGGTGAGCTGCTTGTAATATTGCATCCAGTGATGACTGCATTGGACAAAGGTATTTTGAATCTTGAGTGAGCGGTACGGCCACCTGGTAACAATTGTGCTGCAATACCAGATGATGCCACACAGAGTACAATCTTTCCTTGGGCACTGAGGTAGCTGCATAAGCAGTTGTACAGAAATGTTTTACCTGTACCTGCAGGACCCTGCAGGAAGAAGCCTGACTGTTGATTTCTTTGAGGATTCTGCTCATGTGGATGTACAGCAGCTACAATAACCTGAAAGCAATCAGATTGCTCTCGGTTCAGCTGTGCTCTCATTCTATCACAAGTCTCTTGCTCTTTTTCCATATCATAATTCAACTCGTCCTCTGTTACTGTGCTATGAATAATTCTATCCTGAATTGTCCAATTGAGGACTGGTATAGGCAAACCATATTCAAGGAGAGTCTTGCCAAATTCATTCAAGTACTCTTGAATCAGGTAAAGACCATAGTCAAGGTCAATCTGATCTTCAATTTCCTCGGCACCTTGAGGAACTGGAATATTGCCTGTTGTTAGCAGATGAGGAATATCATCACACATGCTTCTTCCAAACATTTCCCATATGGCAATTGGGTTTGTGATAGTGGTATGCTGGAGAGCTAATGCAAATAGATGTCGCAAAGCCCTACCAGTCATGAACTCTGCTCCTTCACGAAACAGAGCCACCCATTCCCCATCATCTTCTAGCAGACCTAGTGCAATACAAGCCTCTTTGAATGTAGGGAACACTATACCATCAACTGTTCGGAGATTTTCAAAGCTAGTAGCCCCTCGAACCACAGTTAATAGTAAGCGGAGATAGTATCTCTCTCCCATAAATGGACTGGCAGAGTACATGCGGCCAATTGCTGTACCTCTTTGCCTCTTCTGCCATCCTATAATTTTCCCCTTGTACACAAAATGCTCTGGGAATTCATGGTATAGGTACTGTCTGCCATCTTCATTCTGAGCATTGTAAGCAAAGAATGCCATGAGTGTTGTCATGGACTCCTCAATTTGTGCACGAATTCGATCAATATCAGCATGCTCTGAGAAGTAAACAGGCTGTTGACCTGGCAGATGAAGGGCCAGATGAGTCACCGGTGGTTTTTCTTCATGCATACCATATGCAAACAAGCGCCAAATTGCCTCAGTTGGACCTATATAGCGTCCATGCAGATAGCGCTTGATCTCATCATGCTCAGAGTCAACGCTCACTGTAGCTTTGTCCCCACCTTTGTAAATGTATTTGTGAATATACTTCACAGCTTGCACTGAACCGCAAACCTCTACATTTATATGGGCATTGTAGCGGAGAGCCAAATAAGGACTATATGGTACAACCCTTCGATTGTCAATTACCGCAAAGACTGTACCTGCTGTTCCACGAACAGGTATAGTAAAGGACCTGCCTGTATTCCGTCGCCGGTATAAGGGGTACCCATTTTCAGGGATAATAGTTTCCTCCTGAAAACTACGAGGATATCCTTTATGACAGGTGGTCACAACTGCTGGGTTTAGGCCTTTCATGCATAGCGCATTACCATTTCCCCCAGCACATTGTGTATGTACCATGGTCTTCTGAATAATATTCCGTAACTGTTGACCTATGACGTCATCTTCAGTCGGGATTTCGGCTGATATAAAGCGGTCAATATTGGCCGCTGTAAGAAACTGTGCATCTGTTTTGAGAAATAATAGCAGATGGAGATGAGGAAGTCCACGCTTCTGGTATTCTATAGTCCAGACCCAGCCCCGCCATGGACCAAACACTTCTTTATTCTTGATCTGATCCAGCAAATCACGAAGCTTGAGATGGAAAACTCTAGCCACGAGATCTGGGCGGTCGGCTGCTGTTTGATCTGGAAATAGCTCATCTTCAATCTCCGCCCAATTTGGATTAGCCGTGAAGGTAATAAACAGTGAAGGCTTTCCAAAGTGGCGTACCAGTGCCATACTGTCCTGAAATAGCTGTTGCATGAATCTATCTCCACCAACATAGCTTGATGGTAAGATAATTCTCCTGCCCACTTCACCCAGGTTCATATCACCTTGGCGCAATACATCAGCAAGGCCATTATACAAATCAGTCCTAATACGGGCCTGATTTAATCTGAACCAGCTCAGTTTGCTCTGATCAACAACTGCCCAGGCATCAACCACGAATTGCTGGAATAGCCTTTGAGACCTCATGATGGTAGCTGGCTCATCAGTCCTAGTGTGTAAGCGAAATCTGAAGAATGTCCTTTGCGACATTTTCTCATTCTGGCAACTGCCTCCCTCATTTCTGAGGGTCCTTGCCCAGTGCCAGCCAGGCTCCCCATAGGGGAACAGCAGCACATAGTGCAGTGGCAGGTATGACGCATGATTGGGATTGATGATAGAAAATCCATTGTGTGGGATCTCACCATTCAATCGCTCAGCCAATACAATATCACGAAATCCTCCCCTCCCATATTCATCTGGAAGGATCATGGAAACTTCATTTGCTGTGGGCAGGTTCTCACGTCTCATATCTGCTCCAGTTTCCACGACCAAGCTCAATTGTGGATTGAGGATGATCCGCAGGTTTGGTTCCTGCTCTGAAAGCTGTGCGAACCGCTCCCTGGCTGTGAGATACAGCTGGATGAAAGGGGATACATTCTGTAGCATCTCTGTAAGAGATGCAATCAATGCCACATCATGCTGTGGTCCTCTAGCTGCTCTAGCCTGAGTAGCTTGAGCTGGGTCGTACAGGTAAATCTGTGAGTACAGGGCATCCTGGCCCCCAGGTGGAACCAGAGGGCCTTGATGGTGATAGACAGCACCCTGGATCTGGAAGACCTGAAAGCCTTCCCCAATGAGCCCTGTATGGTCATCGGCATTGTAGCGGATGGATGTAAAGACAAACAGAGTATTCCAATGACGGATATCCTGTCGGAATAACCTTGACTGACCATCTTGCCCAGTCATCAAGGTATTCAGAGGTTCAGGCAAGGCCCTCATCCTCTCCACCATCGCATCGCCATGCTTGCAACAAGCCTCAAAGGTCCCTGCCCTAGCACGGTATGCACGCAGCCTTTCTGCCTGCCAGTGCAGTGCCTGGCAAGCACTGCAAACCAGGTCCATGCGACCAAGCATATGCGCCGTCCAGAATGGACGGCGCTCAATGAAGGCTGTGTGAACAGAACCAAGATTCTGCCCCACAGCCTGTACTGGCTCTGGTAGAGCAATAGGAGCTGGTGCAGCAATTGGAGCTGCTACACCTTGAGCAGCCTGTACCCGTTGGCGGACATCCCTTTGCCTTACCTAAAGATGTATATATTAGTTACCTTTATATCTATCAAAGTGTATAAGTTAAAGGTGGGAAACTCTAGTATCTTACCAAGCATTGTCGACAAGTTTTCCGACGATTGCCTCTGGTATCAAGATCAAACTCTCCGAGTTCTCTCTCTCGCCGACACCCACTACATCTGCTTCTCTCCATATTTTCCTATCATGTATACAATAAGAATTAGTATTCATTCAATACCAAAAGAATGTGGAACTGAGAATAAAGCCCACCTGGCAGGAAATATTAAAGGGGAAATGGAGAGGTTTTGATTGCGGAGTGTAGTCGTGCTCGTAGGTGCGAGTGTCAAGAAACAAAACCTTATCTTAGCAAATATTTTCCGGATGGACAAAAAGAAAATTGTGGTGGGTAGAGGGCAAAAAATAGTAAAGGGAAGAGAGGTATGAGATGGGGAAGGGGGTCTGTAGAGTAGAAGGCGTAGGGGGGGAGGAAAGAAGTGTGAATAGGTGAGAGATGTTTGTTGAAAATAAAGAAAAGTGGTGGAATAATAAAAGATGTTTTGTTGTGATAAAAGAGTAAAGAGAGAAGTTGTTGTAAGAAAGAATGAGAGTGTGGGAGGGGGGAAGGATTATATTGAGAAGTGGGAGGTGCCGAGCCAGGAGGTACTGGGAAGTTTGTGTGTGCGCGTGACTGCTAACTGTCAGGGCTGCTCTGAGGGCTACGTTCCAAATACTGATGAGATTAGATGGCTATCTGATGATCAGATCCGTCATTGTGATAAGCTTGTCTGGTACATATATGATTGGCTTGTTCACTCTTTTTGTCTATTTTCAGCATCACTGCTTCCGCTGTTCTCAGCCCGTTCGATCGCTATATGCCTGCCCCTAGTACCAGTATCATGCAAGTACTTGTACTTGTACTCGGGCTCAAGGGTAAGTCGGGCGCGGTACCACGAAATGTCTGGGTTTATTTCCTAATCTGGGGGTGCGCCCGACTTTCGTCGCCCTTACAAAAAAATGCCACAAAACTGGTTTGTATGGTGGAAAGCCAGGGTTACCGTATATGGGGTGCGCCCGACTTTTGTCTACCCCCAAGTACAAGTCCCCAGCAAGAAGAACCTGAACACAGGGATTAAAATTTTGTATGGAGGATTGTCTGTGCGCCAGAATTTTGTTAGAGGACTTAGACGCGCACAGACAATCCTCCATACAAAATTTTAATCCCTGTGTTCAGGTTCTTCTTGCTGGGGACTTGTACCCCAACCCCAGAACAGCAAAACGTTCGGGACACCAGGGGTTCAGCCACGATGGCGAGAGAAGGGCGGGATTCGCCTGACTTTTTCGCAGAAACAAAAGTGCCGAGGTTAGTGATCCTTCCAGTTACACCTATCAAATATCCGCCAATAAAAACTGGTCCCGCCTCCCCCATTCTCGACCCTGGTCACTTTTGTCGCAGCCAACCAATCCCGGAATCTGATCCCATCAATGCTTCAACTGCAAATATTATACCTCGTAACCTAAGACATCCAGAGTCTTTCAAACCTCAATACCGTATGTTCACAAACAAGCAATTCAAGTACCGGTATTTGCTTTTGTGTTCATGAGTCAATCCTGCAACCGCGAGCGGGGAAATCTAGTCAGAGATAAGGAGGTACCCCGCGCTTAATCACTACTAGTACTCCTCTGCATACAGGCACAAGCTCCCAGCAGAGAAAAGAATGGGAAAATTTGAGTCTGAATTTAGTATGGGTTCTCACATATATACAGATAATTTACCATACCGCTAATTAATTTCATCACGTTCTACGGTATTCATGATATCATGTACCAGCCCAACAGTGCCCAGTGCAGGGGCAATAAGTGCAGCTATTCTTTATCAGAATTGATAATTATCCAAACACAAACTCCAAGACAATAGCTCTAGCTTCGGCTCTGAATAAATTTCTCTCCCGAGTCTTCACCCTCTTGAAATACGCCTTGCCTGCACGTTTATAACTTGTAGAAATCGTTCCGATGTCCTTTTTCACTGAAAAATAGTAGTGAAAACCAGTTCGAGAATGAGTTCCACATCTGACTCTGTATATAGAAATTGTGTTAGCGATGATTTGTCTCTGTATAATTAACTGAAAGTGACTTGACTCTTCTAAGATAAAAGTGTAAATACCCTAACTTTGTTGAGCTCCAGGGGCTTCTACAGACATGATACTCTCTATATTGTACTTGGAGAGGTGATCCAAATCAATTTCGGAAAGGGGATATTCTCCTTGTGGTTCTAGTAAAGGATCAAAGAGTATTGGATCATCGACAGGGGTCTTCCCAGTCCAACTCTCAAAAGTATTCCTAATAGAGTATGCTAGGTCCGCTTCTGCTGTGATCTCGATAGTCGCCTGAAATTCAGCATCTGAGCTGCGTTTGAGCAGTATTCCCGCCCGGAGAAAAGAAGGTATTCCATCTGATTGACTACGATTCTCACTCAAGACCCACCGCGCTGTATCCTTGCCCCCATAATTCCGCAGCTCTAATCTCGTAGAGCCCACCAATGTCGTTTGATGTTTTCTCTCCTTCACCTTTGTCAGGCTCCAACCCATGCCGACATTCGCTCCCCCGACTCCCCCGACTCCTACGTTCGCTCCGATGGTTGTCGAGATAGTCTTTTCTTCACTGGTCATAGTTGGGTTCAAGCAAAATTTCCCGTATGGCGTGATAGAAGCTACCACTGGCCCTTCACTGTTGTTGTCTGAACTCGAAAACTGCAATGTTATGACAGCTTGACGGAAACGACGATCACTTTTGTAGCTCAGGAAGCGAAACTCAACAACAAGCAATGTTGCCGCCGATCCGGAGCCTGGTCCGTATCTCCCATGGACGACCCGTACTAATTCCCCTTGAACTACGAGTTCACTACCTCGATCTAGCATGTTGGATCGTTGGCGTTCATTGCCATTGGCGTTTTTTGTGCGATATGCTGAGCCCTCATCCCCAGCCGGAGTGAGGCCGATAAGAAACTGTGCAGAGGATTCCATAATGGGGGCGGGACTCTGGTCGTTGATATTGCTATATAGAAAATTGTAGGGTAGAATGCAGGGTGATAAATTTCTTGAGAGAGCTAGATCTTTGCGCTATCAGCTCCGAAAGGATTAATCCCACTTTAGAATGTCAACTTTACCTATAAAATATTAACCGATCAATTTAGTAACTTGAACCCTGCTCGCGATGTTTACCGGGGGCACAGAAGGTACGGTAATTGTAATAAAATAAGTAGATAAGCATAGGTTCTTAGGGAGTGCTCTTTATCTATAACATTTCGCTTGTGGATTCTATTCGGCTGATATTGTGTTTGAGCACAGGAGACACATGAATTCTAATTTTGGGTACTGTACCAGATTGCGATGTTCTTAACCAAAGAGTAATCATCTTATGCGGGACAGCCAGATGCCAGGCAGTTTATCCAAGTCGAACTACACCAATTAGAAAGCGGGGCTGAAACCCTTGTGTTCAGTAACTCCAGCAGCCACTTAGTATTCTAAACAAACGAGGGGTTTTGGGTCTCCTAGAAGTGAAACATTGGATATCGCTCGAGTCGTACAACTTCTGCACCTTTCTTTTGTTGTTAGACTGCGCGTGATATTTCCACCTTCTTCGGCGAGGTGAGCAGGTGGGGAGTTGATGCTACATAAGGTACCGTAAAAACTCAGTAAATCCACCATCGGCGCTCAGGCCCCTAGCCCCACGGGATCTCAGGTGAAACACCCTGAGAGGGAATAGTATTTTCCAGACGGGTATAGCTTATTTAAGTTGAGCCCGCTGGATCTCATTAACTGGTATTCGTAATTTCGTTAACCTGCTTTGTTAAGCTGATTGCGGTTTAGTGCCCCGATTGCCGATGGTGGATTTACTGAGTTTTTACGGTACCCGAGCACAACTATTATTCGTAGAACCCTGTGCCAAAAGTTCCAACACTCCAGCTAATACCGTGACACAAAAGCACTATTACTCTGCCAGCCAGGATGCCAGAACTTTTGGCGCACGGCTGCCGAAGGCACCAGGGGGATGTTTTCGCACAAGACAGGGATCACTTGCGGAGGCTCCCTAAGTTGGCACTGGCTACTCCATACTAGGGTTAGTCCGTGAGCAGGCCCAATGAGGGGCTGTTTCTGGTGCGCAGCATGGTCTCTCGATCGTCGAAGACTAAATCCAAACACCTAAGAAAAGAAATTCTATGAAAACTCTAGGATTTTTTATTTGCCAGCCTGAGCACTGGACTCGAGTACTGTACTGTACAAGATGGTATTCAAAGGCTGAGTCGAGAGGCTAGACAACGAGAAGTTGAGATGCACTTGTCTCTACTGGTGATGCCGTGCTTTCCGGCTCTTTGGATAGCCAATGTGGACCTTGAAAAACACCTGCTCATATCTCTAGCCCAGCTCAGGAACCTTCCATAACTCAAGGGTTTCAATTTATTATACTACCTGGGTTCGTTACCATACCTGAGCTGTTACGGCATCATTTAGTGGCGAGAACCGTCAGGTGCAAGTACTTGTACGTTCAAATAAGGATTTACCCCAGCTTTGTCTCGAAATCGCAATAAAGCCCCATAGGCTAACTCTTTATGATTAGGACTGGGCTTTTCAAGGGTCATATTTTGACACAATTCTAAGTTTCACCTCAGCCTGAATTTCTTATATTCGTAACCTACAGGAAGCCGCTGCCCATTTCAACGTACTGTACAAGTGTCTGCCGGTTCTCACTGATGCGGACGCAGTACCACAGCCCGACTCTGCACGAGGGAGCACTTTATGGACATGCCTGTATTTTAAAAGTGCCACACAATACCCAGAAACTGAATTGTTTTTCTCTTTTCTTTTTCCCTCTTTTTTTTCGGTACTCTTGGGAAAGGTGGGGTCTTCCCATTAAATAATTGTCTAACAGCGGGGATGGTACCACATCCTCCCGTATTGTAATAGCGCTTTTGTAAGAGCGCTTTTCAAGCTACTGCCGAGTGAATTCTGGTCGTGAAAACTCTCTTTCACATATCAGGCATCCATCGCCCTAATTGGACTGCCTGTTTCAGTTGAATAGCGCTCATTGGTAAGCGTGATTTTTGGCATATTGACACTTAAGTTCCAGAATTACCGCTTCCGAAGGATTGGCGGAGGCAGACTTAGCTGATTGTTACCACCGCTCTCCCACTCTACTGTCTCGATAGTTCAACACAGCTCCTAGGGGATATCTCTGTAAGGCTTCCCGTTAAAAGAAATCTAAAGCCATCAAAGTAGGATCAACATAACATATCTGTAAGTTCTCTCTCAGACAGATATAAGTAAATGCTAACATTCTTACACTAGAGCGATCGAGCTGTCCCAACATGAACTCACCCATCCGGCGCTCAAAAACCTGGGACTCCGTCCAGGATGAGGGCCTCTCAGTATTAGATGCCGCTCCCCAGAATCAGGCGGAAGCTAGCCCTGCTTCCGGATGCGAGTAAGTGCTTGTGAATCCTGGAGTAATTTCAGTCTAACTGAAGTAGTATCGTAGTGTTGCATGGATTGAATGGACATCCACTCAGGTCATTTATACCCACGAATAAGGATTCCACTAGGCCGGATCAACAAACTTGGTTAGTGGACAGACTACTGGGTAATTCTCCGGAGGGTTCACGTATCATGACGTTTGGATACCGCTCCCATCAGGACTTTGATGGGATCCTTTCACCCTGTGGTATAAGGAGGACGGCGATACAACTTTTAGACGAGATAATGGCGAAAAGACCTAAGGAGCATCAGGTATACAAAACGTCCCCACCAATGGTGATATCGCGGGTTATTTCTTCTTTAGTTTAAGGTTTTCTAAGGCTCCAATAATAATAATAGATGCGTCCGATTGTTTTCCTTGCGCACAGTTATGGGGGTATTATTGTTAAACAGGTACCTCCAGTGACCTTTTGTAAATAGGTGTGGTGATGCTAACATAAGGTTCCTCCAGGCTCTGTGGATTGCCGAGAACGAAAGCATTTACATGCCGATTTCCACCCGCACCTCCATGTTGGTTTGTCCCCGTAAATCCCTATCGAGTAAAATTCCCAATCTCTCTCCGCACAACATTCCTGACAATACCTCTAGGTGTTTTTAGCAACTCCCCATCGTGCAACAAAGGAATCAACTTGGGAGGATTTAGCTTTTAGAGTTATCTGTGTTTCCTTTGGGCAACCTATAAAGCAATCATATGTCGATCTCTCCCGAAGTTGTGCCAAAGCGATAGAAAGGATCTCCAACGACTTCGAGATAATATCAAGAAAATACCCCTATATCTTCACTTGTTCTGAATCGAGTGATACCCCATGGCTGGGCTCAAGGGTAAGTCACGCTCTTCTTCGTACAACAATTCCGGCCTCACACAATTCTCACTCTACCTCGATACATTTTTGATAAATAAGGCAAAGAGGTGCTTGTATTAACTAGAGACGGATACACATAGGTTGTTGATTCTTCTTCTAGTTGGTTGGGAACCGGCAATGAGTACTCCATTCCAGCCTCTGGTGGTATCGGGACCCACCAAGACATGAGCACGTCTCCTTACACATATCTTTTTAAATACTTTCAGTGGTTTTGCTCCAGTTCCATTTCCCAGATACCAGGTGTGTGCATGAACCCTAAATATACAACTTCAATCAAAACTCTTATATGACATGAGACTTACGGCTATTATAGCCTTTAGTGCGGGGTGTTTAGATTGCCTCCAGAGCCTCTCCATCTTGAGCCCTAAGACCCATCTACCCACACATGTCCTGACACACGATGAGGCTTTTGAATGGGTACATAACCATGAGAAATACCAAAAGTGGACCACAGAGCAGTGTTCCACTTTCTTATACTTTCACGGAAGAAGCGGCAGTGGGAAAACGGCTCTTTCGACCTTTTTGGCCAAAGAATTTCGCAGGGTGTCTAGCGCAGTTTACTTCTTCTTTAGCAGAGAAGATGAAGTTCGAAGAAGGCCAGAGGCAGCGCTCTTATCCCTCACTTACCAACTTTTGATTCACAAGCCTACACTATTCGCTCAAGTGGAGGATATGTATGTTCAATTGGTCCATGAAAGTCCAAATTGGCGGGTAAAAGACACATGGTCACTTTTTAGGGCAATACTATGTTGTACTGAGAGTCCCATGACCTTTATCATTGACGCCTTAAACGAGTGCGAATCCCCCAAGTTCCTCCAGAACCTGATAAAGACCTGCAAAGACGCAAAAGCATCATGCAAATTTATTGTTACTAGCAGTAGGAGTCCAGGTGACTGGGAGCGACCAGATTTTACTATTGACTTGGACGTCGAAGAGGAAACTCGCAAGGGAATTGAGTTGTTTCGAGAGAGTAAAATCTCGGACTTTATCGAGGAAGCTCCAAGATATTCAGGGCTGAAACAACAAATTAGCAACCAATTGGATCATGCGAAACAATCATTTCTCGGCGTGCAACTTGCCCTAGGTCATCTATCGAATCTGAAAAAATTATCAACGCCACTTTTTGTCGAGCAAGAACTTGGATTATTGCGGGGCGGGGTAGAAAAGACTTACGCGCGTATCCTTGAACTCGTGCCTCCGAGAATTCATCAATGGGCCAGGAAGGCGCTCTTGTGGATCCTACATTCTTTCCGACCGCTAGAAATTAGGGAGCTTGCTATTGCCTTAGCAATGGAAACACCGCCCCCACGAATCGATAATGATCAACTTTCCCGAGACTTGAACGCAGACCTCACGGATGCGTTTGGCCCGCTCATCAGGATAGATAATAATAAAGTTCACCTTGTACACCCGTCGATGAGAGAATTCCTGCTAGGAGGGCAGCTCGATGAAGCAGCATGGTATCGTCCTAGTATTCAACCTCATTTCGATATTGCACGGGCTTGTGTAGCCTACCTAGCCACTAAAGAAATTCTGGAAAGCCGGCCATTTGTACAGCTCGACGAAGACGGGTCACCACGGTTGGCTATTCCTGAAATGCGAGAGCTTTGTCTTTTGAATTATGTTGGGCGATATTGGCCACAGCATTATAAGGCTGTCGAAGGGGGCGATGAAGAAGCAACGTTCCATGAGAGGGTATCGCACATGCTCGCAGATACGGACCAATTACAGGTCTGGTTTGATTTGCACAAACTATTAGCCCATGCAAAGCAACCGTTCGCTACCTGTCTGCCCGACTCGCCACCTCTTCTAGCTTCTCAGCTCGGCTTTCTGGAAGTCATCAAGATATATCTGCAGTCGCAGGACCCTTCAATGCAGGAAACCATTTGTTTAGCTATGGAAATAGCAGCGGAAAGTGGAAATGATGCATTGATGGAAATACTTTTACAAGATTCCAGAGCAGAAGTTGGATGGATAAATAAAGACGGCCAGACAATACTTCACGTTGCTGCACTAAATGGAAGTGCAAACGTTGTCAAAAAGCTTCTCGACAAAGACGGCACTGATCTTGCGAAAGTCTGCAATGGATCAACCGCACTCCATCTGGCTGCGGAAGGCGGAAGTGAATTGGTAGTGAAGATGCTCCTCAATGCCTGCGCAGATCCCAACGCCGTAGATCTCAACGGAATGGTACCACTTCATCTGGCGGCTATAAAAGGGCATATCTCAGTAGTGGAGGCCCTCCTAGATGGTTTGGCATTGGTTGATAAGCAGGTCCAAGATGGGACCGGGATGACAGCCCTCCATTTTGCCGCAAAATCCGGGAAAGACATAGTTGCTAGAAAACTCCTGGGGAGGCAAGCAACCATTGGCACTACCGAGCAGGGTAGAACTCCCCTACACATCGCAGCGGAAAGTGGTCATAAATTCGTCGTTAAAGTAATTCTTGATTTCGATCCTGCATCCACAGATGCGCAAGATTTCACAGGGGCAACAGCACTCTACATAGCAGCGGAACGAGGACATACAGAAGTGTTAAAAATTCTGCTAGAACAAGGGAAAGCAAAATCGGACCTGAAGACTGAGTTCGAGCGATATACTGCGTTACATATTGCTGCTAAGAAAGGAAATACCTCAGCAATAAAGGAACTTGTTGAGCATGAGGCCGACACGAACGCACAAGACAAGAATCGCCAGACTCCGTTACACACTGCAGCACTCACGGGGAAATTGGAATCTGTAGAGGCGCTTCTTAAGACCGGAGCGAATCCAGACGCAACAGACCTAAGCAGGCATACACCATTGCATTGTGCTACAATGTGTGGTGATCTATCTGTTGTTCGGGCCCTTCTAGATGGCGGTGCGCACCAGAACGCAACTAGCAACTATAGCCGGACAGCATTGCACTGGGCTGCATGGTACGGATTTTCGCCTATTGTCAAAGAATTGGTTGAGCGTGGTACCGATCTAGAGAGGAAGGATCGCGCTGGGTGGACAGCTTTACATTATGCATATAGCGAAACTGAAGCAACCAATGCGCTACTAGAAGCAAGGGCAGATGTCGACGCAACTAATACTGAGGGTTCAACACCACTATTACTAGCTTCTCAAGACTCTTGTATAGAGGTCATGAAACTTCTGGTAAACGCCAAAGCAGATCCACGAATAGCCGACAATCGCAAAATCACACCATTGCACAAGGTGTCACAATTAGGCAATCTAGAGGCAGTCCAGATCCTGATCGGGGCCGGTGGAAGTCCCTGTGCTGCCAGTGATGTTGGCATTACCCCTGAGAAATTAGCGGAAGAAAGAGGAGATTCAAAAATCATAGATGCCCTGAAGGTAGTCGACAAGAACGTCATCGACAATACGGAAGCTTTAGTATCAAAATGTTTAAACAAAAAAGACTTCAAGGGAGTGAGAGATATCCGCGAGGACCTTTTAAAGCGTGCCGAGGAATACCTTGACGCCGGTGACAGCCTAATCCTCGGAGTTATGTTGAACCTGGCTTCCACATATCTCGAGAGTGATGACCTTGAAGATGCAGAAAGGCTAGCAAGACGGATTCTTGACGAATCGGAATCGATACCAGACGATGAGAAACCAACAAACGAACGTGAGAAAGCCAACGCGATATTGGATTCGGTACGTGAGAAACGCGAAAAACTTGAGCAGCAAGCTGCCCTTGCGGGCAAGCCTGCTGAGTTTGAGGCAAAGTCCGATGAAGGGGAAAACAAACTGTGTGAATAGGTAACCAAATTGGATTGACACAGATGCGTTCTGTGGCCTTCCGGAAGTGGAACGGCACGGCATAGGGGCGAGTACGAGCATAGTCGCAGGAAGCTACGGGTGACAATTGGTGATCTGGCACGAATCGAGCAGGATAATATTCAGTTCACAGTTTATCTCAAAGCGAATGCGCGCCATGTAGCGTATATAATATTAGCTCGAGCGATCAAACAATGAACCTTGTAGTCCAGAATCCCCTCCACCTAAAAAAGGTACGAAAGATATACTGAAACCAGCGGTGCTTCGCTACCCCAAAAAACACAAAGCCAAAAAGTGTTCTCCCTTATCGCAGGGGCAACTCAAATGACATAGCACTTTGCCTCAAACAATTATGCAGGAGCTGTGTTTGGCACTGGCAGGGTCGATGTAGTGTTGGATGCGAGCATGGGTAAGAGAGTGGATGTTGTAGGGGTGCTTCAACTGGTTCTGGCGATGGCTGGGAAGGGGAGGGTGACCTCGTGTCTGGTGCCAGAAATAATGTCGCCTTCCTGTGATATTTACCGGACCTAATTCTGCTTCGCCTTGAGCACTCATAGCTACCGCATTGACTAGTATTCTCCTTAGAAAAAGTCTTGTCAGTTCAGTCCAACATAGAGTAGAGGGAGAGGACTTTTTCTGACGAGGATATCTCGTTTTCGCGCTAAGATGTCAGAATAAGGTGTGAATCAGAATTTTTCACAAAGTAACCCTTCTCGGTTAGTGTTTCCTTTGAGTAAATGACAAAAGTCTCGAAAATGACTCCCGGGGCAAATATTTGTGAAATCCTATGATACTTAAAGGCTACCGTACCGGTACTCTCTACTCAAAGAAGCTCGCGTATTTCGCCACACTTTCTTTTGACCTCTTAGCGTGAAAAACGAGCGATCAGTTAATGCGGTATGGTGGATATTTATTACGTCACATCACTGCTTTGTGATATTTCATGAGTACTCGAGTAAAAGGCCCTGATCCTGATACGGTATTGTAACAACCCCACCACACCATTGTGCCCAGCCCTGGCAGCGAGTGAAAGTGGTGTCCGGCCACCCGAATCCGATGAATCGGGATCGACATATCCTCTCTCCAGCGTGTCTTCGCGATGCCCTCTTGTCCACATCTGGCAGGATATGATAGTATCGTTTAGCAAAATTTCCACAACGAATAAAGATCGACGTTTGCTCGCTCTCGGAATACTTTACCACGCCCCCATGTCTACTGAGTAGATCCCGCAGCATGCAGTTGTGGTATCAAGTCATCCATACGACGAATCAAGATTAACATCCCCTTGCTCTAGCCCACGATTTCAAGATTTGGCCATACATGAGTGATGTTAGGCTTTACTAACCAGATAAAACGGGATCGACATCCCCTCACCCCAGAAGCTGCTTCGCAACTGTGCAATTCCCACATTTAACAGCCCACATTAATGGCACCACAAGGTGAGAGCCCTGCCCGCCCCAGTGCCGTCTCTTCATATTCACCATCTCAACCACGATTTCGGTAATCTCCATGGATGAGATTCCGCGGAGCCCAGCAATGGGTATGGGGTGGTCTGCCAGGTCATGTACCGAAACCAATTGGGTAAATCGTTTTTTTCTTTTCTTTTTTGTACAGAGAAAGTTCCGGAGGTAGACTAGGGATTAAGTTAGTCCGCAACGCTGCAAATGAAGTTTGGCGGAAGGATGATACTTGTACAGAGATGTGGCGCAGGAGTGAAACAATAGATACTCGCGGTATCGAAGCGTTTTTAAAAAAGATTGCCATTGCATACCACCAAATTTTGGACCTTTGCTTGGTACTCGCAGTGAGTTAGCGCGAGGCTAGGCCACGGTCTCGTTTTGTCTGCCCCCCGAGCCGCAAAGTCCCGGTTCACCCTAATCTCGCCAATCTCCCTGGCAACGATCACCCACCCTTACTATGATGTCATACTTCAACCTCAACCACTACTACGAGTACCGAGATTTTCGAATATGAGCAGTAAATTTTAATGGAGAAAGTAAAATCTAAATACTCGAGTACTGGCTAGTATTTGGTCGTTGATCTATGGTCGCTAGAAACGAGTTTGGACGGCCCGTTGTTACAAGGCGGACGAGAAGTTGTGACTCGGGGAGCATGATACACTCCCATACGGTACACTACAATCGCATCATAATAGTAGGGCATAACAACACTCTAAGCTCGGGGCTACGGGTGGTTGAGCCTCCATAACCAATAAGATCATAAGAACCCAGACTGAACTTCACTTCCCCGGCGACGGAGGTCCTTGGAGAATACTCGAGCGTAGCATCGCTCCAGTTAAAACATGCGAACCTAAAAACATACCAGCACGATGCGGCTTTCCCGCGGCCAAGCATTCAGGACAGCGAGACACCGAATTCCTACCCGGCAAAGTGGGAGCAAGTTTACCCACCACATCACATCAGAAGTGCTGTGGTGAAATAAGCTCTGATGTACAGTACCGGTACTTCAATCCGATTTTATTATAAACTAAAGGGAGCCATGCCAATCCAGACTTCCCCGCACGGAGGTGGAACCGTAAGTCTTTGCTTCAACTCAAAGAGGCATTCCTGCTTGCGATCAACCAGAAAAAAGGGTCCTTATGGCTGAACATATACTAGTACTGTGCAGAGAACATCAGTGACCTCATCCTTTTTATGAGAAGAAACCTGCTTCCCTTCAGCCCAGAACGCAGATGCCCGGTCTATACGAAATAGCCGCCGAATAATCAAGACCCAACCAAAGTTGTCTCACCACCATTGAGGATGCAACCCGATATAAAGGAATGATATAACGCACCTGACGGCATACCGAAAAATAAGGCTCAACAAAAATTTGGTGAGCGACAATAACTTCATAACATGCCGTCAGGTACGAGTCAGGAAAGAAACACATGTGACAAAGGAATTGCTTGTGGACGCTGAGAAAATCAGAAACTGAGTGATAGCTCTAGCATCCTACTAGTTCCCCGTCAATCCATTACCTCATCGTACCTTTACTGGCACAGTACCCCCACCACACCTAATCCTCACCCTCTCTCACTCGACGTGGCTACCCGCGTCCTGCATGGTGACAACATCTTACATCGCTTTTTTCTTCTCTTTCTACAAGATAGTTCTCCAGAGTCTCAGCCAGTCATCTAAGTTTAATAAGCCCGCCAAGCCTTTGCGTCGTCCTGAATCACGTCAGCAAGTTAGTGAAAAGTCCCACTCGGCTAGCCGTTTTCACTGCAACAGTAGCAGTGAAATACAACACTACAGCGATGCAAATACTAGCGATGCAAATACGAGACCACAAGAGCGTTCCACCGAGATGGCTGCAAAAGGACATGGAGGTCCTCAGTTGACTCTTTTGAACACGCCAAAACAGGAGAATTTGTAGCATATCTTGCCCCCGGATGACGTAACAGGAGCGGAACACAAAGTGCATTTATATTGCGTTTTTTCTGACCAGCCTGTCGAGCACGATTAACCCGAAGCAAGCATCTACGAGACAGTGGTAGAAGTAGAAGGCATACTCCGCCGAGCGCTAATAAAAGACGTTAGAGGATACAGTACACGCGGGGAGTCGATAACCGGGAACATTGTGATAAGGCTTTCCCGAACAAAAAGGTAGCCTTCTTTACCCGCACACTCGCCGTGATTGAAATGCTTGACAACCCCCCAGCGGCGAAAAAATTCTGCATAAAACTGGAAGAAATGAAGTAAGAGTTATATCTAAACCCTCCTTCGTTCATCCCCCTATGAACGGGTCCTGCTCTAGATGTGCCAGTACGTTCGCGGCGTAACAATCTCCTCACGTAGCATCCCCGATGCGGAAGTCCTCATCTAGGATGAAGTGCCATCAGCCGCAACCGAAAAAGAAGACTGATTCGCGGCCTCAACAGGAGTTGCTATTATTGTAAAGAAGGTTCTCTCCTCCACTCCATTTTCCCATTCTTTTTTTCTCGCTTCGCATTTGGTGGCGCTAGGGGCCGCAGGGCTGACGATTGTCGAAAAAAAAAAGGCTGAGTGAGAGTTCACGATCCGTGTTGATGAGACCGTTAAGCGGGGCTGTGATCGTTGAGATGACCGATCCACGACAACTCATCGTTTGCGAGTACTAGTACAGGGCGTTTATCGGGTGGCAATTAGAGATTGAGTTTGGTTTGTCTGCTCGTACAGTAAGTCCTGCCTCCCCCGTGCCTGCCGTACACTCACGTACCGTGTTGAAACATTTTGTCTGATCTGGTCCGACTATGGTGGGGGACATCTGCGGCCGGAGTGCTTTGCCAAGAAAATATTGCCCATCTTCAACCACCAAAGGATTTTCAACCACCACTCTAATGAGAATTATGGCTCTATTAAGTGGTAAGTTAGGGTGGATGATCCTCTACGCATTAATAGAGAGAAAATCGAAATATCTCAAGTTTTTATAGAGATATTAGGGTTTAAAGGTAGGGTAAAATTTGGTAGGGGCAATGAATACCGTAAAAACTCAAATAGAAGAAACACGCGCTAGGACGTTGGAGTTGCCTCTCCTAGTAAGGCGTCTCGTATATTCCTTTTCTTTTGTCTCAACTGGGGGCTTTCAAATAATTTATTGTAACTAGTACAGGGGTTACCGCCGACATCGGCATATGAGCCCCGAGGCATTATTTCCTGAGGGGTAAGCCAACCCAAATACCATCCCAAGCTATGCCGCAGTCACTCTGGTTCGTGACCAAGCGTAGGTTTCATCGCGAGACCGCACCACACCCATCAACACTTAGGCGGCCTGACTCAGGTTATCGCTTCAGCTAGGGCAGGCAAAGGCAGCCCCGGGGAGATCCCCCCAAACGACAGAGAAACCTAGCTACATACAAGGGCAAATATCAACAAATAATAACCACCTTCCTGTGGCCGGATCCCCTTAACAAAAGAAATCCACGGTGACACACCTCCCCCAAAACACTACCGAGGAAAAAACCACCCGCCGATGGACAAAAACCTCACTGGCAAACCAGTCTCGCAGCCCAACAAAAGAAACCCACTAGCCCGTACCAACCACCACAGGCCTAACCAACGTCCCCGTTAAGAGAACGCCAATCAGCCACCGCCTCATCGTATCCCTCCGGCCGGTACCCGCATCCATTTACGAGACAACCACTGAAGTTGTCCCAAGCCGCAGCCAACGGGAAGTTTCCAGCCATCGGGCATCCCACCCCATCCGCTCGTTGGTCGCCACTCACGTGACGACCTAACACATTCTTCCTCAACCCCTCCCAGCCACAGGGACAACGAACCACCTTCGCGCCCCGATCATTACGCCCCTGAGGGCAGAGATGTCCGGCAAGACCGCCAGACGTCCACCGTTGCCCCCACACCACCAAATCCGAGGAGCAACCGTCAGCAACCACACCAGGGCCCGCCAACCTCGCACCCATCCTCCTCATCTGCGCCCCATAGGACGCACGACTCTGCACGGGGGCCACCAAAGGCCCACCGCCACCCAACAGCACTACCGGGGAGCGCGTCCTCTTCCCAGGGCCACGTCTCCGTTCCGACCGGGCACCACCACGGGCCACGATCACACCACCCAACACAACGTCGCTGTCCCCGGAAGAGACCCGACCAGACACACTCCCCACCGAAGAGACAGGGGAGTCACCGCCCACAGGAGAGACGGGATACTGGGGCTCCGCCACAGAAGGGGAAGCCACCACCGAACGCCACGACGCCACCGACTGCGCCACACTAGAAGCCACCCCCTCACCGACCGAGGGGGGAGGGGAACCGTCAGTCCCAACCGAGGAGGGACAAGAATGCCGGGGAACAACAGGAGGCCCCGACGGCTCACTCCCCTTTGCCAACAGATGCAGGCGACGGGAGAGGACGGAAACATGATGTCGAAGTCGAGAGACCTCCGCCTCGAGGGCGAAAACTTTCCCAACCGACTTGGAGAGGACAACCCCTGTCTGGGCGACTGAGGCGGCGGAAAAGGAGGAACCAGATCGCTTGGCCATATCTTCGAAAAGAGGAAAGCCGTAGGAGGATGAGGAGCCTCGAAAAGTAGATGAACGAGATAAAATGATCTTGAAAAGTGGAGTTAAACCCAGGGGAAAATCCGCTGAGAATAAAGACTTGAAGCTATCGCGAGATAAAATCAAGGAAAAGGATTGGACCACACCCACAATATGACCTGTCACAGAAGGTGAAAAGACT
>Ga0307507_10005300_pt1 | contig 21351 bp, 2 predicted proteins | sample 7_EM_MG_FD_207223 | JGI IMG/M metagenome (GOLD analysis project Ga0307507, IMG submission 207223) | Populus trichocarpa ectomycorrhiza microbial communities from riparian zone in the Pacific Northwest, United States - 7_EM | ecosystem: Host-associated > Plants > Roots > Unclassified | place... | reverse complement strand
AAAAGGCAGGGAGACGGATCACGGGGTTTTCTTAAATAGAGTTTTCTCCCTATATGTATATAAGGAGTAGTCCGCGTGGGCCCAACAGGGATCCGAATCGGACGTTAAGCAATGAATAATAATAATAATATCCTTTATAAATTCCTTAATGTATTTATTACTGTATATCTTAATAATATCTTAATCTACTTATCCTTGCTCTCTAAATATTAGAAATATATTAAAATAGTCCTTAAACACCTATAAGACATAGGCTTATAATGCAATATTAAGAAATATAAGTTCTATGTATTTAAGGTTATATACTTAGGCTTAATTATATCCCGCAACAAAATTAAAATAGATCCTAAGAAAGTTGTAATAATTATAAATTAGAAAAGCCCTAGCAATATATAAAATATTTAAATATTTCTAGGATTTGCAAACTTCTATTATTAATTTATTAACTACTTCTTAGAAATTGTCACGGCACTAACCTATCGCATACCGTTTTATACTGTCTCGTACTATTTCCTACAGTTAGCTGGCCCACAACTAGCGCCTTGGCGCCCAGCCCTACTACTTGTATATAATACCCCTTTCGCCTCTTCTCCTCTTTATACCACAACGTAGTTATTTAGTCTACTTTATTGCAGCACCGTGACAGTTTATGGTATCTCCTTTTGCGCCCTATTGCGATCTTTGCCCCCTTAGTCCACCGCCTCCGTCTACAGTCTCCGTTTTTCCTAGTATAATCGCAATCTGGCGTGACTAACACTATACCACAGTCTTAGTATAGCCTCAGCACAGTCTTAGTATAGTCCTAGACAGTCTTAATAATTTTAGTATCACAGTCAGCCTTATAAGATTTTGATTGCCCTACTCAGATCCCTTAAAATAGGCGACTAAAATATAAATAATACCCTATTAACAAACATACGCGAAGCGCTCGCCTGCCTCTTTAATACCCCCTATACCTATATTGCCTAGGCAATTAGGAGTAGTCCGGAGTACCCTAAGGACCTTAATATAATAGGAACCTTCCAGTACCTCTATATATGTACAACCTTTTTAACTAGTATTAAGAGCGGTCTCCAAGCCGTCTATAATAAAGGTTAAGCTATAACATTCCAACTTAAAAAAGCTCAGCACAGAATTAACTCCCTTAAGATACTTAAACAGTGTGTTAAACAATACAAATAATAAGCTTTTATATATACTAAGACTATATAAAGCCTAAGCTCTTAGATTGCTATACTTACCTAGGCTATTACCAACAAGAATATAAACCCTATAACTATCTCCCCTCTTCTAGCTGAGCCCTATAGAAAAAAGTATGAAGTAAAAAATCTAACCCCATTTAATGGTAAGGGATTACCAATTAAAAAGTAAGAAAAATTTAAAATATAGGAAATAAAGATCTAAGGTATTTTCTAGAGAGATACAAGGTGCTTTAAGACCCTAATGGACAAAGTCCTCTATATATTAGATATGCTAATAGATAAGGCCTATAACTATGTTAAACATGGCCTTAATATGCTATATATATACCTAAACAACCCAAGCAAATAGACCTTTTCTAACTAAGAGTCTATGTTTATACATATAAGAAGACATTATAAGACCATGGATATAACCCAAGCGGCTAAAAATAAGTTAGATACTCTATATTAAGGCGAGCGTAATTACTAGTCCTGGAAAGCAGAGCTTAATAAGTTAATAATTAAAGTAAACAAGACTAAGAAACAAAAGGTGGATTTGCTTAGGAAAAATACTTCCCCTAAGATAAAGGACCTAGCCCTTACCCTTAGCCGCAAGATTAATAATGCCAACTATAAGAGCTAGAGCAAGCAAATGGATGTATTTGCTTATAACCTATAGAACTATACCCACTATACTAAGCTAAACGCCGCTAAGCTAAACACTGCTGGTGGATATTAACCTGTATTACCTAATAACAACACCTTAGTACTAGTACTATAGAATAACCTAATAGACCTTAACGCCGTTAAATTCAGCGGCGGTAGTAGTAGCCTCCCTAATAATGTCTAAAGACATCGCATGGATAACAGACTCTATATAGCATATAGTCAACCCAGCTACTAAAAAGATGCTTATAACCCCAAGATAAACCTAAATCCCCTTTTAATACTACCGCGCCAACCCCCTCCTAGCTACGGCGGATTTTTTAGTAGAGGGGATGGTAACCAAAATAATAACCACGGATAGGGACGTGGGTTTAGACACAGAGACCTACCCCCACAATTCCCTTCCCTAATATAGCCCTAGCTAATAGTCCTGTATATAAACTACGGACAAGTACTCCATATCGCTACTAATTGTGAGACCGGCCGTGTCTTCGGTAAAGTACCCCCTAGTATATATACACTGTTAGAGACTAATATGTTAGGATATACCAGCTAAGACCCTAGCTACTAGCTAAGCCCTATAATCTAGTTATTAAAAGACTAACCCTTAGACTAAGTCGCCTCTAAGGGTCAGAACTATATAGGGAGGAGGATAAAAGGATTAGATCTATGCTACTAGATTAGTTAGACCTTGTTCTAAGCTAGCTACTACTTAACCTTAGAACAGTAAATAATAATAGAAATGCCATTCTTATTTAGACCTACCTCTCCTTACTACGCAACCTACTTCTAGAAGCTTTTATTAAAATAGTAAGCCTTATTAATAGTAGTAGTATAGCACTAGTATTTATAGACGAAGATTCGCTTATAAAAAAGCATAATATTATAATAAAAAGACTTCTAGTCCTAAAACCACTCCGCCTTACTAACAAACTCCTATCTAGCTTTATTACCCATTACTTTACAGCAAAAATAACAATTAGCCACTATATAGAATCTATGCTTTTCTATATTATAAAGTTATTACCTTTAATACTAGTAATTCTTGGAATGCCCTAGCTTAAAAAGCACAACCTAAGACTAAACTTCCCCGTTCTAGAGCTTAAGTTTAACTCTAATTACTATGCCTATAACTATCTCCTATGGTACATCTCTAACTATAACCAAGTAGCACTATATGGATATATTGCACGGCCAACGCTTAGATACTGTTAGCCAATAGTAGAAGAGGTGCCTAATACCGGTAAGCTAATATACGCAGTAAGTAAAGCAGAGATTCTAGAAGACTGGACTACTGCCTTGTCCCTAAAAAAACAAATACTACCAGAACTATAAGTCCCCCGCATATACCCGCTTAACCTAGGACAGCCAATAAGATACCCAACTTTAAGTTATCTGCTACACGCATATGCGACCGCACGTATAATAGCTAAGAGCGTTATAGCTAAGACCGAAACTAGAGTAATTAAGACCTTCTCCCTGTAACGCCCAACCTTACACCTGTCTCCCGCGCGTACTATATAGGGCCGCCGCCTTGTTTCCGCCCTTTTGGGCCGACCAAGCTGTGCCAGCCTGGCCGTAGCACTGGAGAACTAGATACGCCCTAACCTAGACGATATTAGATGCACCTATACTGTTAACTTCACCCAGTTCTATAAATAAAAAGACGTAAAGGTAATAAGAATCTATATAGCGGAGCTAGTAGAACTAGTTAAATAAAAATAATACTAACAGCTGCTTAAAGAACTACCTATAGGCCTAATAGAAGTACGGAACCTGTTAGAAAGGTCTTTCCGCCGGCTAGTGGAAGGCGACTATATAATGGAGGAAGCCTAAAAAGTACTACCCCCTTATTTTTATAACTTCCTTAAGATAAACCTAAAAACTAAGTCCGAGTTTTTACGCTAAAAGATAGTTAATACTAATATTAAAAAAATTCTAAAAGGTAAACTAGGATTAACCTACGGAGACATTTTACAATGCCTACTAAAAGAGTTTCGCGAATATATTAAACACTTCCTCCCTAATAACGCAGAGAAGCTGCCCTCTTACTAACTATAGGACTACAAAATTAAGACTATACCTGGAAATTAGGCCCTATATTATAAAAACAGACCACTCTTACCCGCTAAACTTAGTTATATAAAGAAGTGGATTAATAAAGTACTGGATAAGGGTTTTATCCGCGAATTAACCTTACTAGCCACCGTACTACTTCTCCTTATAGCAAAACCTAGTGGCGGTGTATAAATCTGCTATAACTACCAAGGCCTAAACATAGTTACTATTAAAAATTGGTACCTATTGCCACTAGTCCATAAGACACTTAACGCACTCTATAGTGCTAAGTACTTTACTAAGCTTAATATAATTACTATATTTAATCGGATCTGGATCGCGGAAGGCTATAAGTAGCTTATAGCATTTATTACCCGGTTTGGACTCTATAAGATATTAGTTATACCATTTAGTCTCTATAACGCGCCTACTATGTTCTAGAACTATATTAACTATATTCTATATAACGCCCTTAATAACTACTACACTGCGTACCTTAATAATATCCTTGTCTTCTTAAAAATATACGCTAAGTATATAAAATAAGTAAATAAAATCATCTAGAGACTGGGTAATACTGGACTCTAAATTAACATTAATAAGTCTAAGTTCTATGCTACAAAAATAAAATACCTTAGCTTAATTATCTCGACTAATAGCATAACTATAGGCCCTAAAAAGGTATAGGCCCTATAGGAATGGAAGGACCCAATATTAGTTAAGGAACTATAGCAATTTCTTAGCTTCATAAACTTCTACCAACGATTTATCCAAGGCTATTCTAAGGTAGTTAAGCCCATAACTAGGCTACTAAAGAAAAGCACCAACTAGTTATAGAGCCCCAACTAAGCACAGGCGTTCTAGACCCTAAAAACAGCGTTCACTATAGCACCGGTCTTAGCGTACTACAACTACATAAAGAAGACTGTAGTAGAGACAGACGCCTCGAACTAGGCTTTAGGAGGAGTGCTCTACTAAGCTAGCGAAGATGGCAAACTTAAGCCAGTTGCGTTCTTCTCCGCCAAGTACTCTGCCCCTAAATATAACTATAAGATATATAATAAGGAGCTCCTAGTAATTATAAAAGCACTAGAAGAATGGCGCCCTAAACCATAAGAAACTAAGCAACCGTTTAAGATTATTACGGACTACAAGAACCTCTAGACCTTTATAATAACAAAACAACTAAACTAGCGCTAAGTCCGTTAGGCTAAGTTCCTCTCTTAGTTTAACTTTATTATTACCTATAGGCCTAGCACTAAAGCTATAATTCTAGACACTCTCAGCCGCCTTCTAGGTGTAATACCTGCTAATACTAGTAATAAACGCCTATAATACCAAGACCGCGTTATCTTACTACCAAAAAAAGTTGACCCTATTATCCTAGATGAGCTACTGAGCAAATCCCAAGACTAGAGCATTAAGGACTTTATCGCAGTAATAAACCTAGAGCCTAAGAAAAAAAACCCTTAAGGAGCTTATTAAGAATGCCTATAAAGAGAACGAACTAGCTAGAGATATATTAGCCGCGCTACAAGAATAGGAAGGCCGCAAGGCACGCCGCTGGCCTAAGCAGATTAGGAAGTTGCTCCGCTGTAATAAATCTAAATGCTTAATTGTTAACGGCCTAATCTATTATAAAAACTAAGTATTTGTCCCCAATTTACCTGAACTCCAACTAGAAGTTATACACCGCACATATAGTTTAGGTCCTGTAGGCTACCTAGGCCATATTAAGACCCTAGACCTCCTTAGTTAAACCTATTAGTATCTAGGTATTTTATAGTTTACAGCCACCTTTATAAAAGACTGCGCTCTCTACTTCCGTATAAAGACCCCACGCTTAACACCGCCTAGTTTCCTAAAACTACTGGAACTACTAGTCCGCCCATAGACCGATATCTCTATTAACTATATTATTAACCTACCTAAGTGCCTTCGCAATGGTAAAACATATAGATATATCTTTGTTGTTATTAACCGCCTAATAAAGATAAGACACTTTATTCTTATTACCAGCCTAGACACTAAGGAACTTATTAAAGCATTTACCTACACTATCTATAAGTTACATAGCGCCTTAAGTACTATCATTTCTGATAGAGAGTCTTTATTTATCTCTAACTTCTAATATTACCTAAACCAGCGCCTAAAAGTAACCCTAAACCCTAGTTCCGCATAGCACTCTGAAATAGATGGTTAAACTGAGATCGTTAACGCAGTAATAAATAAGTACCTACGCGCTTTTGTAAGCTTTACCTAAGATAATTAGGTAGATTGGCTCCCCCTTACCAAATTTGCTATAAATAACTAAGTTAACAAGACTACGGGAATCTCATCGTTTTTTGCTAACTATGGCTATAACCCACGTTTAGGCATTGAACCAGCGGGCCCCTAGCTATCAGCCCTATCTATATATACAAAGAAAGAGTACCTATAAGCTAATACTATTGCTAACCGCTTTAAGCGTATCCTAACCCAGCTTAAAGCTCTAGCTTATATCTCCTAGTAACGCTATATAGATAACGCCAACATAAAACGGGATAAAGGTATAATATTTAAAAAGGATGATATGGTTTATAGTTAGCCTTAAAAATATAAAGACTAACCGGCCTAAGAGAAAATGGGACAATAACTAGGATGGACCCTAGCCCGTCTTAGCTGCCTATAGAGGGGTAATTATAGTAGACTTCCTAGATTATATTTGCGTTAATAAGTCTTTCTATATATTAAAAGTCCACCTCTAGTTTCCTAAGGAGATCTCTAGCTAAGTATACATTAATAAAGAGGAACGTTGTAATATTATAGGCAGGATAGCTAAAAGAGATAATAATAGCAATATCACGGACAAGTGGGAATTTAAAAAAAATCTTAATATATATAATAAATAAAGGGACGAGCACGGCTTAACGTACTGTATTAAGTGGAAGTATTATAATAAGAAAACCTAGGAACCCGAGAAGTCCCTAAAAGGGTACAAGCGCGCACTACTAAAGTTTTATAAATAATACCCTAAGAAGCCCGGACCCCTAGACTAGGTATAAAATAAGAAAGACTTACTACGCCGAGGCCGTAGACAACAACTATAATAATTTAGAAAAGTTAAGATCTTAAGGAACTTTAACCGCTGGTTAAAGTTATCTAATTAGTTAGATTCTTGCTAAGAGCGCCGCGCCTAGTTAATTTAGGTAGCGGTGTGAAATTCTGCCACGCCACTTATTAAGCTAGCCAGTTATTGGCTTGGCTAAAAGCGGTAAGCGAAACTAATATCTTCGCGCACTAAATCTACCGTTTTCTACTAATACCATAGCTACTAGCTATATAACCGTAGTTTGCCATTACTTAACGGCAATCTGATAGTAATTAGACGGCAGTTTACTAGTACCGTAACGTTCTACTTTAGAGTTACTTGTTTAGTTTAGGGACTAAACCTTCTAGGGGAGGGGAGTACTGTTACGGTACTGACCTATTATATACCGTTTTATACTATCTCGTACTGTTTCCTACAGTTGGCTGACCCACCACTAGCGCCTTGGCGCCCGGCCCTACTACTTATATATAATACCCCTTTCGCCTCTTCTCCTCTTTATACCACAACGTAGTTATTTAGTCTACTTCATTGCAGCACCGTGACAGAAATTACCTAGCTATTAATAAACCTAATAAAAAAGAATATAAAATTTAAATAGACCGCTAGATGTAAATAAGCTTTTAATAACTTAAAATACTACTTTATAACTACTTTAATTCTTACCTACTTTAACCCTAACCTTAAATATATTATTAAAATAAACTTATCTAATTATACGCTAGGCGGAGTGTTGTTATAATATAATAAGAACGGCAAGCTACGTCTAGTAGCCTTTTTCTCTTAGAAACTTACCCCTACTAAATTAAACTATAAGATATACAATAAGGAACTACTTATAATTATTAGATACTTTAAATAATGGGGTCCTAAGCTTAAAGGATTATTATTTCTAATATATATATTAACGGACTATAAGAACCTGCAGTACTTTATAACTATAAAGTAATTAATATAGCGCCAAATTTATTAGGCCAAATACCTCTTATAATTTAACTTTAAAATTATATACTAACTAGGTAAACTTAACTAGAAGCCTAATATATTAATATAATAATTATAGGATCTACCTGTAAATACTTTAGATAAATAGATTATTAATTAATTATAGATCTTACTAACTTTGCCCCCTCTTATATAACCTTAAAGTATATTTGCGTAAGAAATCCCTTAAGCTTTAACTTCTCCCCTAAGAATTGTTTAATTAATAGTAACTTAACCTTAGCTACTCCAATTCCATTAATTTGGTCTTTGAGTATTTAATTATTATCTATTAATTAATTAACTATTTTCTATAACTAACCCATTGTAATAAGCTGCGAACCAATATCTTTTATACTAGTATCTCCTTCTAACTCTAAGGTCGTAGCTATTATAGATAGCGTTATAACTAGTGCTTTCAGTAGTATATTATTTAACTTTATTAATACCTTAATTAGGTAGTAAATATATAATAAAGCCTTATGGGAAATACTACGGTAGACTTGCTAATAGGCTAGGTGTATCCCTTCGGCGGCCAATTTACATCCTCAGTTATCGATAAGGATTTGGCCAATCAGAGGCTCTAGATTTTGGCTCCGTAATAAGGACTGCACCTAGGCGAAGCAATTCAAATACGTGTATCTACTATATACAAGCTAGTCTTTGGAGTTAAGCTTGGCTATATGGTCCTGCCAGCTGGTGCAAACTAAGCTATGTGTACCAGCAACCGTACAGAAAGGAATGTGACATATAGAGCACCCAAATCAAGTCCTAGGAGCACGCTAAGGGCGCTTCCAGTCCTGGCTACTGCGAGATTTCTTAGTGGTGTTAACTAATAGATCCGCCAATAGCTTCCTGGCCATGGTGTTTGTATTTATAACCTTCTAACCAGCTTTAATGCATGCACTACAATTTTGCTGCTTTCTAAATAGCTTTATAAGCTTATGTTCCTTTACCGGCCTCCAGGTAACCTAGCTAGTACCCTTCCTATTACTTCTAGGACGGCGCTGTCCTACAGCCCACTATAAGGCCTTATAAAGTTGGACATAGTGTAACAGTGCAAGTATGGGTATTAAAAGAACGACTTAATTCTAAATCTATGGAAATCAAGTAAACTAAATACATGAAAGTAGACCCGGAACTCCATAGTCTATGACTTAATATTTGACCGTATCCAAGACATATAAGGGTGGCGTCAATTGTGTCTCGGAGCCTCTTAGGCGACGGTCTCGTGTCTTAGCGTAGTGCTAGTAAACTGTTACACACCCCCCCAGATTTAACGGTGTAGTTAAAGCTATAGAAAATAAAACGAAGATAGAAGCTATACCAAAATAGGAAATTTAGATATAACTTTAGGAGTAGTACAGGGTAATACTTAAGAGTCTTTATTAGTTGTAGCAGTAATCTAATATTAAATGTCCACCAGATTTAATTGCTTTATCTATACCTTGTGCCTTTAACGGGATAGGATCTTAGTAAGACCGTCGGTAGGCATCTTGTCTATAGGGACCCAGTGTACGTCAATCTTTTTGTCTTGGACTTCCTATCTAAGCCAGTACTGATAGACGTCGATATATCATAGCTTGGTGTCAAGCTTTGGTATATCCTGTCTTAGGAGTCGTATAGTCTGCATATTGTCGCATAGTAGGGTAAAATCGCGTTCTAAATTAAGACCAATTGCCTTAAAAAAACGCTGCCACTAGATAATTTTAACAGCAGCTATAGACAGGAAGAGAAGCTCCGCTTTAGTAGTTAAGCAAGTTACTAATCATTATAGGGTTACCTTCCAATCAATTAGTCCTCTAAATAGCATAAAAAGGTATCGTTAAGAGCTCCGTCTAGTCTCTGTATAGTCCGCAAATACTGCGTTAAATGCTCCATAAAAGGTAACGTCTTCTCCTTTAGGGTTTCTAAAGTAGACGTGTGCTCCAAATACTTCGCCAGAGTATTTAATAGCTGTAGATTTTGTTCCAAGGCAATAGGCAATGGCTTGGTTTAATGCATTAAGGTGCTTTTAATTTAGATTAGTAAGAAATTCAGCCAGCTTAAAATGCGTCTTTGTAATATTAGGTCTTCTAAATACGGTAAGGTGCGCAAGAGAACCAACCCATTACTAATAGGCTAGTGTTCTTTAAGGGTTTGTCTGCTGGTTAGACGGAATTAGTTCTTCGGCAGGAAGTAGTGACTTAGAAAATCTTCCTAGTTAAATATTAAATCAACTAGCTATCTTTTTAATATATAAATCTTAGCAGAGCCAGAGCTTTCTATTTACACAATCTTGTTTAATTTAAATTCCTAGGAACTATTATAGGTCTCCTAGTGCACGGATCTTGTATTAATATAGAAGTTTAGCTTCAAATTCTTCTAATCTTTAAAGGTCCTTTTTAGCAAATAGAACAGCAATATCATCTACGTAGAAGAAGACAATAAGTTGTCTATTAGTATAAAGGCAGTTCGTACCTAGGATAGGCTTTAATCCGAATTTAGCCAGTATACTAGTAAGCTCTTTATACTAAAGTAGTGGTAAGACTTTTAATCTGTATAGCGCTATAAGTAGCTTTAGGATATGTCTATTTTAATTAAAGCCTTCTAGGCAATAGCAGTAGACTAGCTTAACTAGTCTTGTGTTTATAAATGCGTTCACAGCGTTATACTGTCAAATCTCCAAATTAAATGCAGCTGCTATAGCCATGAGGGCACGGAATATTCAAGCAGCTAGGGTTGCTGTATAGGTCTCTTCTTCAGTAATCTATAGGTCTCCGCGGACACACAGTCAAGCCTTTAGCTTTTAAAGGTAACCGTCACTGTTAAACTTATATTTAAAGACCCATTTCAGTAGAAGGATCTGCTTATTATATGCTTCTTCTTTTGGTATAGTCTCAAATATCCCTCGGCGTTTTAGGTCATTATATTCTTTTTCCATGGCCTTTTAAAAGCCGGCAGTTAAAGGGTGCTTTCTTAGCTCTTTAAGGTTCCTTAATTTAGGTAGAAGATTGTCTCAATACAGGGAGGATCTAGTTCAGTTAATATCCTTTACTAGTCCTGTGGCAAAGCTAGCGTAGTAACTAAATAGGGTAGGTATATTAGCTAGTGCTGCTGCGTACGCTTAACGTTAAATTTATTTAGAACCTTCTGGTAGGACAAGGTCGGCAGAAGGATTGGCCGAGACCTCGTTAGCTTGTGGAGCTATATTCGACAGTTCTGGTAAACTGCTTAGCTGGGTAGAACCTGTTTTAATTATATCTAAGATATCGTCTTAAAGTCCTCCCGGTGTGGTATTTATTTCTGGCAGATCTGGAGATACCATTCTGCTAGGTGTCAGTAGCTATTCAATGTCCTTTGTAGGAAGCTCTGCCGAGTCATTTAATGTAGTCGTTTGATCTGCATTTAAGGTAGGTCTATATAGGATAGATTTATCCTCAGATTCGTCCTCATAGAGAGGTTCTAGTAGACTAATTGCCTAGATGGTGTCTTTTAATGCTTTCCTAAGTAGGTAATCAATGTTTTAACCCTTGGGGTTATAGAACAAGGTCTTGTCAAATATAACATCTCTGGTTCAAATGACTTTGTGAAGGCTTAGAATCCAGATTTAATAGATATTTATTAAATCATAGCCAACTAGGTATCCTATTAATGCATAAGGAGCTAGCTTATCTCCCTTTCTGACTTATTTATTCAGTATATAGGTAAGTAATAGCAGCTTACCGTAGGCGACCTTGTATAGAGTTTTCCACCCTAGCTTGTTGGAATTACAAGGTCATAAGGTCACAGCGGAGCAGTCTTGAGGGTCTAATTGATGATAGAGATGACGCAGACGATGAATATTGATTGATTCGTGATGCAGTAGATGCGGTTGATGTCTATCTAGATTGACATGCAGAGCTCGCTCTCGCGACGTGTCCAGAGCTTAGTCAGCATCTCTCGCTTAATTCTGACATAGCTGCTCATTTGGTGTTTAATTAAGTGCATAGCCAGCAGCAAGGAAAGCTTCTGGTCCTAGAGATAGGGGTAAGGATGCTTCTAGCTACATAGACCTTAATCGTTCCATAGGGGTTCTTCCAGATCTTTCAGCTCCGCCATTTTATTCCTCAGTATACGGTGCTTGGCATTCAAAGGTAATGCCTTTGTCTGCACACCACGTATCTAGGGTGTCTTCCGTTTGTCCAAATGCTTATTTATCATCGCTCTAGAAGAAGATGACGTCTTAATAGAATTGTATCTTAATTAAGTAGTAAGTCTTGCAAATAGTAGGTAGGATAGTAGCTTTATCCTTATTTTTAGAGGTAAACATAAAGTTAAATTTGGAATATGTGTAATAGAAGTGCATGGCATATCTATTGCTGTTATACCCTGGTACTCCGAGGTAGATAATATCAAATGCTAGCCATTTAAATGGTTAAGTGGCTGGAAATTCGTGTTCTCGTCTTTAAGAGATCTGCTATATATGCTTTACTAATAAGCAAACTTTACATTCAATTTTAAGCGGTGCTTGTTTATTGGTTTTAAATTCGGTCAGCTCTGCGCCAATAACGTGCTTAGGAAGCTGTGCAATAGTATTAGGTCCTATATGGCCGAGTATCTTATACCATCTTGTAGCTGTGGCTCCGATTGGTTTATGGGCCATTTAGCTTGGTTGAAATCTTCCTATTAAGAAGGTTAATTAAGTTGTTAAGTCTAGGGTATTTTTAGGCTCTCTATACATTAGTGCCTAGTGGCCCCCTAGTTGTTTCGCATAGTAGACTGTTTTACTAGTTGCTAGACAGTATAGCACATTTCATCCTAAGTCAAAATGGATGTCGTTATCAGTAGCTCTTAAGAGTGCTACAATATTTGTAAAAAAGGTAGGTGCTAGTGCTATATGGGATAGCTTCATTTTTGACTTCCCAGTAGGTGTATTAATAGTAATAGTTACTGTTCCGTAGGCTTAAATTTTCATAAAATTTCCGCCAGCAATTAGGTAGTCGTCTTCTACTACTAGGTATAAGAAGGTAAAGTCTTCTTCATTATTGCAGACGTGGGTATCTACACCAGGGTTAAGTATCCAGGTGTTCTGGAGTTTAAAAGGAATTTAACCAGTACTAAACACAGCAGTATGGCTAGTTGGTTTAGTAGAAGGTGGGGTTTTAGAATTAAAATCAATTATAGATTCTATATTTTAATTATTCTCCTTTACTTCCTATTCTCTTTTTTAGATTTAGTTAACGATACATTTAATCCAAGGTGTAGATAAGATAGCTTTATCTACTTTCTTCTAGATATCTGCCCTTAGTCTCTATCCTTAAGGGCGCTTGTGCTTAGCAATATAATAGCAGTTGTTAAACTAATATATAATGCTATATATGCATTCCTTATTCCATCTTAAATTTAAATTTAAATTACTGTTGGAATTAGAATTGCTATTAGAGTCTAAATTGGAATTGTTTTAAAGGGTTACAAATACAGAGTTATTGGCAGTTGAGGTAGACAATGCTTGCTGTATGTAATAGTGCTCCTTAAATTCCTCAATAAGGTCGATAATAGATGGGGCTTTTTCATCTTTTCGTTCTTTTCTAATTAGGTCTACTTCTAGTGCTCCTACAAAACTAGAAGAGATGGCTTTAATGGCTTATACAAAATCATAGTAGGGCCTAAATCCCTGTACGTCTGGAAGCTCCAATTCCTCTGCTAGCTTATAGACACTCCTCCAGTTGTTTAACCATTTTTTAATACTCTGCTTTTTGTTATAGGCTTTAAGAGCCGTATATTAATTTAGGACATCGCGCTTTTAACCTAAGGTAGTAGGGGCGAGTACAGTCTTTAACTCTTAAAGGCGTTCATATACTATTCCAAGGTTTTTAATAAGAGGGAGGTAGGCTACTAACGTTATGCGGACAATATAATTGCTAATATCATTTATGGCTTACTTTTGCTTCTAGTGTATACAGAGGTTATCCTTATATTCCGCGTATAGTTAATTATAGGCAATGAGTTGGTTTAGATCTAGCTTGGCTATTAATATAGCAGTAGGAAGCACGTCTCTTGGTATAGGCCGATTCGGAGGTTCTAGCTTCAGAAGCTTGTCTTTCTTCTTTAATGGATCGATATACTGCCATACGTTGTTTGTTTTAGCAGTATCTTAAATAATAAAGAACCATTGCATCCAATTAGATAGCTTTTTAAGGATAAGGTTAAATTTTAAATAAGGTCCGTCTGTATTAGTTATCATTTTTAGAATTTAACAGGTCAAGTAGGGTCCTAGGTTAGCATCTTAGCAAAACCTTATTTTAACGTTTTAATCTTTTGATTTGATTCGTCAGTTCATTCATCTGTTGGGTACGTTCGTCGGTCAGGTGCAACCGTCTGTTTGTTTAGTAGGTGAAGAAGCTCAAGACACTTGCAAAGGTAGTAGAAGTAGTGACTTTGTAAATAAGGTAGTAGATTAATTGATTTAGCAGGTAGTGCAATCCAGACTCATAACTGTAACAGTACAGTATAGGTAAATTAAATGAGCAACTTTATTATAAATCTATAGAAATCAAGTAAACTAAATATATGAAAGTAGACCCGGAACTCCGTAGTCTATGACTCAATATTTAACCGTATCCGAGACATACGAGGGTGGCGTCGATTGTGTCTCAGAGCCTCTTAGGCGACGGTCTCGTGTCTCAGCGTAGTGCTGGTGAACTGTTACACATAGAGGTCCATGTAGAATTATAGGTGGGTATCCTTGGGGCTAATATGCTGGCCAGGCCGCGGCCGGTAGCTCAACAGCTTATAGCAGTTAGTAATAATAGTGTCTAGCAGGAAGCTAAATAGCGGCCGCCACGTTTTTAAATATATCCTCTAGGTGTTGTAGTAGCTACGCAGCTAATCGGCAATATCAACGCCGCATATATGCAAATTGTATTTGTTAATATGCACGGGTATGTCCAGCCAGGCCCTAAACTCGTCACCAAACACTAGCTTAGTTTGTGCGAAGCCTATAGCCATAGGGGTAGGCTTTTTCGTAGTTTATAGACGTATACTTAACCTAGCGATATATAACGTCAGCAGCTCTGTATGGTTCTGCAGCGCCAAGGCTCAATACCAAACTCACTATTATAAACTGTTAACAGGAATAAAACGACCCTGGCGTCCTTCTAGGCCATTTCCATTACCTAGTAACTCTTGAATAACTCTCCATAGAGCGTCCCCCATGGAATTTAGGGCTTATAGATTGTTCTAAGGTCTGCCAGCCGTGCATTAATGGCCTCAGCCGGCAGCTTCTCTTTAGCTTTTATCCCCTTTTTCCTTTCATCCTTTTTCTTATCCTTTTTCTTATTATCTAGCTCCTCACACTTTGTCTTTATAAGCCAAAAAGTTCCTACAGCTCCAATACCCTCAGCGCGTAGTCGCTCAAACAATCTAATACTACTAAAGAGATTATCAAGCCAGACTACGTGCTGGCCAAGTAGGTAGAGCCGCTTATCTAAATTAGCGTCGCGCTGGAGGAGAAGATTAAGAACAACAGCTTTAGTTGGTGTAAAGCCATCGCGAATAAAGGATTTATCAAGGTTAACAGGACCTTTATTATCGCCCTTAGTGTGCCATAGCTAATCTAGAACGTAGCCTTAATTAGCTAGAACCCAGATTTTAAAGCCTTTAGGTGTAGGCTTTATTGGAATGTTTACAATCTTAGACGCCCTGCCTATAAACCTCTCTATTGTCTTATTAACGGCCAAATGCGTACCTAGTACCTAGTACTGCCAGTAGCGTACTCGAATATGCTCAGAGAGCTTATCTACACGGTTAAATGTTATATGGAAGCTATTGTCTGGTATAGAGCTGGCGCAAATATAGCGATTAAGCTGCTGGAAATGGATCCTGCTTATATAGTTGCTTGGCCAGTTAGCTATGCCGGCTTTAGTCGCCTAGTAGGCCTTAATTAACGGCTATACTACCACTCCTATATAAATAACAACTCCAAAATAAGCGTATAACTCTCTCCTATTTATAGGCCTCTATACACAGCTAAGCGGTGCATCCTCCTTAGACGGCTGGTAATCTATGGCGTACTCGTTCGTCTAGCACACCATTTTCTCCACTATTTTATTAGTAAAGAATAGGCAGAATAGGGCTATAGGATTATGCTAATTAAGACCTAAAGGTATATTAAGGGTGCCTAGCGCGTTGTAGTTGTTAATTTATAGTGGCTTAAATGCAGGCAGCTGCGTAGGCTTAGGGTATAGGAGTTTGGGGTGCGCTTAAGGCTTCGGATCCTTCTGCACGAGGTTAATATTATTGGAAAATGTCGTAGGCATTATAGAGCATTGAATTGTGGAAAATAACTAGCTATTTGGCTTGTTTACATTCTGGCGCGTACGTTGGGGCACGGGCTTGGCGCTAAGCGAGGACGCTGGCCGCCGAAGGGATAGGTAAATGAGAAGTTAATAATATAATAATAACTGGTAGAGTGGTTACCTAATAGATTAACTCTAATTATATTTTAAGATTTACTATAAGGAAAGGAACTATCTAGGTAGGGACTATAGGTCCTTAAATATATACCTATACTCCTAAGAAAGTTATTACTCTATCTATTTTGTCTACTCTATTTGCTTTGTTATAGATTTTATAGATTTTATAGATTATATTATATAACTTGTTTACTAATCCTTGTTATATAGCTCTACTAGTTCTATCCTAGACTGTGCCTTTATTAATTAACTAGCTTCTTCTAACTATTTTCTAAGTAGTTAAAATACTGTATTTAAAGCGCCTGTAATAGAAACCTATAGTTATAACATTATATATTACAACTTTTTGCCTAACTTCCTTTAGATATATATAGGTGTTTTTAGTAGTAGGTTTCTATAGTATTTTATTGGCATCGTGATATTAACACGTTTTAGTAAGGCTTACTAATAAAATTATAATAGCTAGGGTGCCTAAAGTATGCTAACCTAGGTAGGAGCGCCTAAAGTGCTAAATATAAAAAGTCCGTTCTGCCATATAAAGGGATAATATATTTGACTACTCCCTAAGCCATACTAGTCCTTAGGCCACTCTACTAGAATTGCGATATATCTATACTTTAATATAGCAATAACATTAACGCAGCGCTTTTAATTACCTTAAAAATAGGGTAGACTTCTTTTTGTATTTTAATTGCTTTAAAATAATTAAGTTCTAAGCTAGTATAAAGCTGCAGCACTATATAATACTCTAAGAATAACGCTTTAACGCCGCCTCTACTATATCCCTATAATCTAAAAGTTTAATATATAAAAACGCAAGCTATAGCTATTTAAGGAGTAGGCGCTTATTTAGTAGATCCTAAACTTTAATTAATAAGGATATCCCTTCTATATTATTAATGTACAGTATATAGTAGACACTTTACTTATAGCGTGTGGCTAAAATTCTTTCCCTTAGCTAGTTGGCTAGAACTAGGTACGCTACTTTATAAATACTTAGCTAGAGCTATAAATAAAATAGGATTAAAAATTCTACTTATAGCGCGTGAAATGCGAGGATCTAGTTATAATTAACGCGTGGTTTAAGAGTGTAGAGGATATATAACTAGTATACAGCATCCTTAATAAAGATACCTATAATTTTAATAAGATAGGATTTATAATAGGTGTTACGGTAATATTAATTATTTATCGCTTAACGTTTAATTTGGAACCCTATTAGGCCTATATAGACTACTCCTTATATATAGGGAGAAATCTCTATTTAAGAAAACCTTATAATTTATAAGGGCGCGAAGAGGCTTTAGGGAAGATTTAAAGGAATAATATAAATTCTATCTAAATCTAAGGGTATATAGCTCTTGTAGAGTACAAGACTGTCACAGGATGGGGTCAATAGTAGCTAAATATATATATTTAAGGAGTCTACAAGACATTGCGCAATTAATTGTAAGGGTCAAGGGCGTAAGGAGGTAATATACCTACGCGTAGCTGTCAGATAATTCAGATAGAGCTGCTCATTGATGAAATGGGTTAATTGATTGATGATCTTAACTCGATCGTTAATTGATGCTCTTTTGTCTTAACCTAGGGCCCCTGGGGCTCTATGAAGAGATTTACAATGCACGTGCCCCACGCCTTAGAGAATACAGATTATCTGACAGTAGCTGATATAAGCTATATATAAGGTATACATGAGAGCACGGGGCTCTCCTATAGAGGCCCCTATGGTTGGGTTCTATAACACTACCCTTCCTCCTATTAAGGCGGAGCTCTAGTAACGCTGTGGTTACTATATATATATAGGGGGAACGCTTAGGGTATAGAGAAGAAGAAGAAATATTATTATAGGTATAATGGGCTTGTATAGATGCTTCTAACTTAGGACTTAGGGGTTATTAGTAAGGTATAAGGGGCGTTGCTAAAGCGCTAGTAGTAGGCGAGCTAATAGTAATTTTCTATCCCAGGGATGGAAAATCCTAATTAGCTAGTTTCTTCTTAGCGTCTAGAATCTAACTAATTAGATAACTTTAACTATTAGTTAAAGTTCCTGGACATCTTAAAGTTTTCTGGTTATGTAATTATACTTTATAGCAATCTGCAGCGATTTAACAGCAATTTGCCCTTATATAGCGATATATAATGGTTTAACTCTATAAGGGCTTCTATAGAGGATTAGGCATAAAATCTCTACTTAGGCCCAATTTCTGTGGATTTATATAGTGGAAATTGCTAATTAGGTCCTTTGCATTCTTAAAGTCTTCCTATAGTTGCTATTCCGGCTAATCTATATTAAATCCTATATAGGTAGCTTTATAGTAGAGCTGCCGTCCTCTACCTTTGCTAAAGTATTTAAAGTTAATAATTTATTTAATAGTCCACTCCTTATGGTTCTTGTCTTTATTCTTATCTTAAATTAGTACTAGTAGGGGTTTAGGCTATATTTATCTTAATAAAGGGTTAGGCTAGTAAAGGTATAGTAGCTATAGGTGAAACATAGGCTATACTATATAGGTAGCTAAGGCGGGTAAAAGCTCTAATTTATATATGGCTCCCCTATTAATGACTTATTTAATCTAGTAGGGGTTAAGGTTCTTATAATTAAATAACTTTATAGGCCTCTATATAGAGATATTATATATATCTAACTATACCTAGTCGCTAACATGTATCTTAGGTGGTGGTGTTTTATAACAGTCGGCAAAGTAAGCTTATTTTACTTGGGCCTAGGCTATCTCTCCTTTACAGTAGTTAAGTAGATCTTTTATATAGTCTATATATTAATTAGCAAGTAGTATCTTAAGGCGTTTTCTATATAGCAGTTTCTTATTAATAGGCTCTAGTGGCTCTATACTAGATTATAGGTAATAACCTTTATTTGTAAAGAATAGGGTAAGTCCTATAGTGGCTAAGATATAGTTATTTGCTGCAAATTTACCTAGCAGAAGGTGGTCTACCTAGTTATCCTAACTATAGGCGACTATCTATTATAAGTACGCCTTTATACTAGCGTTAGCGTTTTCTAGTTATCCAGCAGTTTCATAGTAAAAGGATGTAGATATTTTAATGGAGATACTAAGGCGTTAGTAGATCCGCCTTTATATATCAAAGTTAAATTACGTACCTTAGTTAGATATAATAGAGTTAGGTAACCCATATAGTTAGTAGACTTCGCAGAGGAAGGCATTAGTAATATCGCTTACAGCTACGCCTTTAGTTAGGACGTAGTGGTGTTCTTTTATAAGTCAGCATATTATTATAAGAATATTCTTATAGGTTTGGCTATGTCACGGGACACCTCCGTAACACCTTATACACGTCTACCTGTTTTTACCTATTTCCACTAATATAGCAAGAAGAGACCAACCGCGAGATAACAATCTAATGGCAATCTGCTAGTAATCTACGGCAATCTAATAGCAATCTACTGTATTCTGCCATATTCTACCAAGTCTACTAAATCCTGCTAAGTTCTGCTAGGACCACTACTTAAATCCTATTCTGCTCCATATATATATTAACCAAGCAACCAAACTAACGATATATACCCTTTCTTCCCGTTTCCTTACCTTCTCTCCTTACGCAACGTCTTGACTTCATTATACAGTTTATATACGTAGCTTAATAATATCTACCTTGCTATATATTATCGTCGCTTATACTTACTCCGTAACAGACTATGTCGTTTATAAGGCGGTAGGTTAATAATAAAATCTATAGCAATATCTGCCTATTAGTATATAGGTATTAATAGAGGGTATAGTAGTCCTTAGTACTTTATATAAAATGCTTTAGCACGCTTATAGCTATAGCAGGCGCTTATAAAGCATTTAATTAAGTCTATTATTTTAGGCCAGAAGTAGTATTAGCTAAAGAGCTTATAGGTTCCTCCCTTGCCTAGGTGGCTGCTTAACTAAAGGTCGTAGGCTATTTAGATTAGTTACTATTATAGGTCTTCTAAGTCGGGGATAAATAGATAGCCTCTATAATAGAGCTTATTCTCTTTTACTTTTAAGGCTGCTATATTAATCTAGCCTAAGCTTTAGAGGTTAGTAGGCAGTATATAGGTGCCGGCGATCTTTATAGTAATTAGTTAATACAGTAATAGGTTAATAGAGGTCTTATATACTGCAGTAATAAGCTTATCAATTTTGGGGGGTAATTCTAGTTCTATAATATAAAGTTAAGGGGCGGTTAGTTCTGTCTTAGGTAGTATACCTAGGGCCAAGTTTCGTACTTTTAGGATTATCTATTATTGGAATTAATTATAAGGGTTATCTTCTAACTAAGGAAGGTCTTATAAACGGCGCGTTAGGCTATTAGGCTTAGTACCTTATACTCCTAGCCTATATACAATTTTAAAGTTAAAACTAGAGAGAAATTCGTTCCAGCGTGCTTAGCATTAATTTAGTTGCTTTATAGTTATAAAGTACTTAAGGTTACAATAATCTATAAGGACTTCAGTTGGCTAGTTAGGTTTTACTAAGAAGAGTTCTAGTTAGAATTCTTTAAATGCTTATATAATTGTAAGAAGTTCTTTATTATAGATTTTATAGTTATACTCTTATAGTATAAGCTTGGATAAGTAGAATGCGACTAGGTAGAAGAGGCCATTATTGCCCATCTAGGAAAGGATGCCTGCGTTAACGTGGTCTAAGGAGTTGGTTTTAAGGTAGAGTTACTATTCTAGTATAAAGTAAGCTAGAATAAGTGCTTTAGTAAAAGCATCTTTAAGGTTTTAAAACGCCTTCTTATATTTGGGCTTCTAGGTAAAATATAGGTATGTTTTTCTGCCTTTTATAAGAAGACCCTTTAACCTTCACCGCACATGCAACCTTACTAAAAGGTGGCGCCGCACTTCCAAACTTACGCATACCCATCTTACCATCAAAAACTATCGATTTTCCAACTTTCAAGACCTAATTCCTACTGCCTAGCAAGC
>Ga0307507_10005299_pt1 | contig 21353 bp, 14 predicted proteins | sample 7_EM_MG_FD_207223 | JGI IMG/M metagenome (GOLD analysis project Ga0307507, IMG submission 207223) | Populus trichocarpa ectomycorrhiza microbial communities from riparian zone in the Pacific Northwest, United States - 7_EM | ecosystem: Host-associated > Plants > Roots > Unclassified | place... | reverse complement strand
CTGCTCAGCGTTTCACTGTGGACTTACACAGTAAAATACTAAGCAGTTTTAGTTTATTTTTAATATTAAACTAGCGCGGGCCGCAAAACTAGTAATCCTATGAATATTATATGATTTTGTCATAGCAATCCTTTTACATGGAAAAGATTGTAATTGGCCCCTCTACTACATGCACGAGAACATTTGAGACCCTCAAGTCTATGTTTGGTAGTAAATTCTATTATTAATTGAACTAAACGATATCAGTTTATTTATTTCAATGATTTAACTAAAGATTTTCAATGATTTTGATATCTGATCAAAACTATTAAAAAATCTAATGTTTTTGTAATTTAAAATTATACATTGGGAAAAGGGCAAGGCAGACGTGGGTCCCTGACAGTAGGAGGTTAAAAAGGCTATTTAATCAGAGAATAGAGATTTCTTCAGGTCGGAACAAATGAATGGTCTACAGACTCTACATCCACTCGATGAATGAATACAAGAATCACAGGCAGGAGTTCTCACAAGATGGATAAACAAATAGCTCGAGCCACTTGGCTCAGTCTTGGACCACACAGGAAATGCGATCATGCCCTCTCTCAAGTCATCTTATCTCTTTTTCGTTGCTGTCAGCTCAGTCCACTTCTTAATCAATGAGTCCCATTTCTGCAGAAAGGATTCTGTAGCTCAAAAACTCAATTCCCATCTCTCAAGCTGAAATAGCAACTGTACTCCTCATCCAAGTTGAGCATTTCAACATTGGCAAATGGACAGTTCCTTCCTTCCCATATTTGCAATTGCCAACTGACAGAAAAGCAGACAAAAACACTTTGAGCAGACAGCAGACCCATCACAAAGGATATCTATACGCCTGTTTTTGCCCTTTACGAGGAGAGACGAGAGTTTATTATACCCACAACTTACTTCTCTTGTTTCAACTTAAAACATCCCTTGGAAGCTGAAAAAATTTCACCTACAGCATTTTTCTCAACTGTTGCAGGGCATCTATCCACAGAGATGACCAAGCAATTTAGTCTAGAATTTCATTTCAAGCTTTGATTTTATGTTCTATGAAATTTAAGGGAAAGAAGACACAAAATAAGGGGAAAGCACTTTGTGAAGCATAAACATTGCAACTGTAAGCCAATTTGATTGTCTTTACAACTCTTTCCAAAGGTTTAACTCTGAAGCATTATTCAACTCCAATGAGTCCCGGATTTGTTACTCAAAACACTCAACTCCATAACAAATTAGGATCGAGCATAGCGTACAGGAATGCGCAGCTGGATGGGACCCCTACATGAAGGGCAGTCCTTCATCCCTTGTTTCTCATGGAGCTCATTGCATGTTGTGCAAACCACCTGATGAGCACATGGTAGAAAAACTACGGACATCTCTTCTGAGAGGCACATCACACATTCCCTTTCTCGTTTCACACCTCCCATCTCAAAGTAGTCATGGAAATCTGTGGCCACTTCTGAGATACAAGGGGTCCTTGACTCCTTCTGAGCAGGGCTACTTTTTATATCTGCAAGTCTGCTAGCATAGCTTCCATCAATTCCCCTTCGAAGCGCTGCAATTTTTGAAGAGTCAGTCTTCAGTCTCAATTGCGAGATCTCTTTTTCAAGTTTCTGAATATCATCCTTGTATTTCTGCAGATTGGTTTCCGCTTTCAATTTGATCATGTCCTCCTTGGATTTAGCTGAAGCCTCGATGTTTTCTCTTTCTTTTCTTGTCGCACTGGCCTGCATGAGTACTTCTTCCTTTTCCTTCTCTTCCTGTCGCCATCTAGCCTGATATATTTTTCATTTTCAATGAGAAATGGCTAAAGTGTCATTACTGGAAGCATCTATCACGAATAGAAGGTGATCTGTGAAAACCAATTGGCAATGCACACTAGAGGATTTTTTTTTAAAAAAAAGAACAATCGAATGCAGATGTTTAATAGGACATGGATAAAAAAATTTTGTTTCAGGGGTGAGGTGGTCAGGCAAAGACAAACAAAAATGCTCCTTGGAACACAGACAAGAAAAGGATAATGAAATGACAAAATAAGAACTCAGTTTTGCGAACCAATTTGAAGTAAGAACATCTAGAGGACAATCCAACCAGACATTTTGTTCAATTTGAAGTAAGAACATCTAGAGGACAATCCAACCAGACATTTTGTTGTTCAGTTTTTAAGCAGCCAACGGTGCAAGACAAGGAAATACAGTTGAAAAAAATCTGTTGACAAAATCTTGATCACCATAACCCAAGCATATATATATATATATATATATATATATGAGATCTATGTTAATGTATATTTGCAACGCTTTAGCCCAATGGTGTATCTCGTCAATCAACACAACTGCATGCAACACATCACAAGTGGAAATGTAGTAAAGAGTCTCAGATCAGGTATCAACCTGATTGAGCATTATTCACGATTCCATCCATAATTCTTTTTCAGAGCAGTGTCACAACCTATATCAACCATCTAAACTATGCACCGCATGGTAAGTTACAATGTTTCGAAATGGTCAACAGGTTGGGAATGAGAAACCTGTCACTGGCTGCACCACTCAATGATTGACCTAACGCGCCTGTGCTACATTAAAAATCAAATGACTGGCAGACCATTGTTACAACATATCCAGTGTGTAACCTCTGAAAAAGATGGAGAAGGAAATTAGTGCCAAATTCTCGGAAGCATACCTCATGCTGTTCCTGTATTTGTTTGGCCCGCTCAAGATCCTGTAGTAGCTCTAAAAACTTGCGTCTTTCAGTCGCAAACTCTTCCTGAAGCAGAGTTTTTTGCTTCTCCCATGACTGAAACTTCATTAGTGTTTTCTTCTCCCTCTTTGATACTTCCTGACAGCTTGCAGCAGACTCAGCTGCACGTAACTTGGCAGTCTCCATTTCTTGCCTCAACACAGCATTCTCCACCTCAAGCCTCCGGACAGCAGAATTAGCTCTCTCCACCTTCCCGCTGGCCTTGCACAAAGCATTTTCCATCTCAGTAAGTTTCTTCATGGTGCTTTCCTCCAGAACTAGCTTCTCTTTCTTGAGCCTTTCAACCTCTTCCTTCTCATGCCTTAGAGACTTAAGTTCAGCCTTGTCCTTACCCAGCCTTCGAGCAGCCTGCATAACCTTTTGATTTGCCCATTCTGTCCATTCTTGGAGCTGATTTTGTAGTTCCTGTGCCCTGGGAATAAGCTTTATAATCATCTCATCCTTCTTGTCATGGGGGACCCACTGTGTCAGAGACTTGTCATATGATATCCCAGCATAACTAGATTTAGGTGCCTTAGCACTACAGCTAGCACGAATTGAAGTTGAGTTGCTTTTTGCAGGCAGTGAAAGAGAAAGCTCAGTATCGGCAGCGGATGATGCAGGCGGGGTATTGACTGCAGGTAGAGCTGGCAGGGCACTTACTGGGGCTAATGTGGATGAGATATCAGTCTTAGGGATAGAAGAGCCTGTACTAGAAGATTCTGAATTAAATGCTGCTTGGGAAGGGGGGCTGCTAGGAAGATTCAGGTTCCTGTTATCTTGAGGCACATCAACTCCCATTGCCTTGCTTAATCTTAATGAAGCATTCTTTATGTTAACAGAAGTAGAGTCTGGAACAGATTTTAATTTCTTGTCCAAAATTAAACCACCCAAACCACTTAGTTTCCCTGCTCTTGAAGCTTTAGACCCATATGTCCGATAACTCTTCTCCTGATGGAGTGACTTCTGTCGAACTATGTAATCTCTCTTATTACCACCAGAATGGACCTTCTTAGTAATGACAAACTTTTCTTCCAATATAGTAGATTGAGAAGATCCCGCAATGTTGAAGGATTTATCGATAGGATCAACTGTAGAATCTGATCCCTCTTTATCTGAGACTGGTCCATTGAGAACAGCAGAGTTCTTAGGTTTTGTTATTTTGGGAACTGCTGTCTCGTTAGTGCTTGCCTTGGATTCAGAACAAGGATTTGGAAAATTTAGCTCAGAACATTTGGGTTCTGGTTTTGATTGAGGTTGGGTGGAAACAGATGAGGCCCCATTTGAAGCACCATCAGCAGCAAAGCTGCTCGAGGGATCACCATCCATTGCACAAGCATGGGAAACATTCATGTCACAAATCAACAGGCACCACATTGCATCTCCAGTGCTGAAGAAAGGCCGAACTTCCCGAAGAACACAAACCAATTCTGCCAATACATACTTTCCCAGCTGTTGTAAATCCTCAAAACAGTGCTCTCTTGAAAGTTCAATATCTTGACAGTTCCTAAGAAATGCTAAGGTATTATCCACTATATTTGAGACAGTATCTTTACACCCATAACAACGACCAGACCTCAAAATGGCCTTCCTAGCCTCTTCTTCAGTATAACCACAAGCAACAATTTTCTTAATTGCACTTTTGAAGATTGCATCCAAATTGCTCAAAACAAGTTCTTCTAGCTGAGATTCTGTAAGATCACTCCAATCAGCATCATGGGATTCCTCTGACTCTACTCCCCCTCTAGGCTGGCTTGGCCCAACCTCAGATGAACCTAAGGCACTAGAGAATCCAAGGTCAAGTTTCAGCCCATCAGAATGGTCTTGGTTTGCACCACACATGTCACAGGCACTGGACATCCCATGACCCAGGGTGGCTTCAAATTTCTCAGCAGAGAATTCGTAACCCTGACACTCATTCTGAGCCGAGGACATAATCTTACTCGAGTCACCCAAAGGTGGATCAGCATGGAACTTCCTCTTATTCCTGGTTCCCTTTTCTTGGATTGACGCCAATGGCGACACCTGACTGGAACAACTACTATTGGCTTTAGCAACCATTGATGCCATTTTAATCTGCAAACAAACAAAACCAATATCTTTCTATCACTCAAACTTTATCAATCAACTATTCGTCAACCCTCAATGAAAACTAATCAAAATACATCAAGATGACAGAATGAACATTGAATCTCAAATTCAATATATATAAAAAAACAGCTAAATAAGCCAACAACTGCAAATCAATACAAATCAAACAATAAAAAAAAAATCATTTTTTTACGTATAAACCCTTTTATCTCACTATCAAGGAATAACCCACATCAAGAATCTCAAAATCAATCAAGAACAAAGAATTCCAGATACCAAAAATCTAAGAACCAATGAATTAATAACAAACCCAGTTGAGAATATCGTAACACCAACCATATTAATTTGAACAGGAATCAATGAATGGATCAAAACACCTTCAAAAAAAGAAAATTTACCAATTGAGGCAAACACTAAATGATATAAATTAAAAAAAAATCCAAAAAAAAAAAAGATTTAAGAATGATCGAGACGTACCAGAACTGTGAGCTAACAAAAAATAATCAAAAGGGTATATTATTATTTGGGAACAATCTCAAAACATCACAGAGAGGGCAGAAATATATGTTGTTATTTTTATTTTTTTATAATTATAGTTTTTGCTAGAACGATGAACGTCACTCACTGTCTGTATAAATAAATAAATATATGGGCTTGTAGCCTTGGAGGGATTCTCATGCCATGTAGTAATGTTTTTCCTTTTTCTTTCTTTTTTTTTTTAATAAAAAAAATTAACATAGTTTTAACTTTTAACCAAACCAACTAACCAACCATGGTTAGCTAAAACTAGCCCGCGCTGCACTGCAGGTCGAAATAAAAAATTTTAAATATAAAAAATATTTAAGAATTGCTAATATTTTTTATAAAAACAATAGATTTTAATTGTGAATTAAAAATCAATTACCTATTAAATGATTTTTTTATTAATATTTAAGATGAAAACACGTTGAATCTAATAAAGCCAATTCAGGTTGACTTGTGAAATTTATAGGGATACTATTAGAAAAACAAATTAAAAAGTTCAATCCTCAATTAATTCATTATTAAAGAACAAAAATGGTAAAAAGAAAATAACATTTAATAAAAAAACTTAAATAAACTCGAGTGAACCAACCAAACTCGTGATGTAAATCATGTACGTCATTAGATGCAATAAATTTATTATAAAAATTATTATTATTCATTTAATTATATAATAAAAAAAATAAAAAAAATAATTTTTTTGTATGAAATATTTTTTTAGAAAAGAATAAAACCATGACAAGTACATTGGACCGAGATAACAAAATAAATAATGGACAACAATAGATAAAATTGCTTTTTTAAAAAATAAAAAACTGAGAGGAAAACAAATACATTAACCAACATATTATATATTACAACTCAACTATTTCACTATAGTTAATTTTAATATAATGATGTGAGAAAACACCATTTAATGAATACTTGAAATGTTGAAGTAATAGTACTTTAGCCATTGGTTATTTAAAAAATAAAATAAAATAAAATAAAATAAAAAGGTATATGGATTGCTATTATTTTTATATATATACAAGTAGTTTTAAATTATTTTTAATTTGTTTATTTGAAAGTGTAGTTGTGGTTGCTTTTGAAAGTGTTTTTCATTCTGAAATACATCAAAATAATATTTTTTTATTTTTACAAAATTATTTTTAAAATCAACATATTAAAATAATTTAAAAAATATATAAAAAATTTTAATTTTTAATAAAATTAATTTTTAAATTTTTAAAAACACGGAGCAACATGCATTTTCGTTTTTAAATGTGTCGGTATCTCGCTATCACACTTTTATTTGATTGAAACTTGTCAAGTAAATGTGAAAAATAAGTTTTTCAATACCATGTAAGTTTCCAAATATATTTTCCGATAGGTCAGGCTTTACCGACTTTAACCCCACAATGGCTGAGCCTCCAAACCAAACACACCCGTCTCCACAACAACCGCTTCACCAGATCGATGCAGATGAGGACGATGACAACGTTAAGCAACTCAAACAATGCTCCTCTCTCTACCTCTCCCTACAGGTATTATATCCCACTATATATATATAAAGTTCTAAAACCCTAAACCCAGCGAGGGAGTTTCCATTAGTCACTGATTTGCATAAACCCATTTTTTTCTTATAATTCTCAGGAATGCCTTGTTAATTCCAACAGAAACTGGAAGTCTTGCCAAAAGGGTATGCTATAATTTTATGTTTTTTGCTTGATTCTGCATCATTGCTTTTGAAGAAGTGCGTACATATGACGTGCTTGTTAAAATGCTTCACAGAAGTTCATGCTTTGAAGGTTTGTAATGAGAGGATGAAGAATGACAAGGGGAAGTGAGATTTCTGTAACTCAGAAGCTCCCATACAATGACTAAATGACAGCTCACATGAACTCTTGACTTCAGCATTCTTGATTTCAGATTCTCCGGTTGGCAATTTTTGTAATGCAATAGATTGCCGTAAACATTTGAGCTATTCAAAAGAACTAGGGCGTTTGCTTTTCTTTGTTCAAAGTTGTATCACAATTCATGAAACACGTTATCGTGTCCAATAAACAGGGTAATAAGAGATGAGAAATAGCTTTGTGCAGCGGAAATATATAGGCACTGGGAATCACATATATCATGTAATGCTTATCAGCCTGTGGGCTTGCAAAAGAAGAGGAGAAATAGATAAGGTAGAAGCCAGTTCTGCTAATTAGCATGTTGGCAATGACCTCGTGAAGTTGGGTTTCTAGGACTTGATTTGTTGTGATAGTTATAGCATAGAAACTGCAATTACCAGCATGCTTCCTTGATAGTGATCTTAGGGATTGGTGAGCTGTTGGCTCTTATTGAATCAAAAGCATTGCCGAAGGTGGTTGAAATTTCTAATGATGCAAAAGAGAGAAGAACATTTGAATGGCTGTATCCAACTATGTAATTCAGAACTCTCTGTTTCCCTTTTATACATCAATTAACAGCTAAATTCACTCGTGCAAGGCCTTGTTGCTTCGAGACTAGAGATGCAGATGCTCCTTGGTAATCGAAGCAATGCCTGCTCTTTCATCTCTATTGAAAACTTGAGAATTAAATTTAAAATTTCTCTTGTATCACTGGTCGGTGAAAAGATTGTCACATTGCATCCAATACTGTTGTTTGCATACTAATTGGATTCTTCTACGATACAGTAGAAGGATGGACTTGGACAAGAAATCAACAATACAAGTTGATAAATCTATTTTTAACGGGCCTAAAAAATCTTTATAACCCTCCTTCATTTGGCATGTTTAAAGGAATGAACATGTCCCGAGTGGGGGCTGGGCAGTGTGCCAGGCTCCGGGCACGCTGGATCTGGCGCTAGCTAGACCCAGATGCTATTGGGCCTGATAGTGTGCTTAGCCTTGACATGCTGAGTCAGTGTGCCAAGCCTCGACACGTTAGATTTGATGCCAGCCAGGTCTAGATGCTATTGGGTTTAGCAGTGTGCCAAGTCTCGGGCACGTTAGGCTTGACAGTATACCAAGTCCCTGGCACGTCTAAGGGAATGACTATCCTCGCTTGGGCATGCCTTAAGAATGACCATCTTTCTTTGGCAAGCTCAAGAGAATGAGGTAATATGGGTCTGTTAAACATGTTAGACTCAAGATACTTGGACTAGGTGGTTGACAAAGTTCAAGATAACATAGGTCTAGTAAACATGTCAAGCCCAAGACATTTGAATTTGGTAGTTAGTCAAGTCTAAGGTAACAACCACTCTTGGCACACCCAAGAGAATGACCATCCTCTCTTGGCGCGTCCAAGGAAATGAGATAATGTGGGTCTAACAAACATGTCAGACCCAAGGTATTTGGACTTGGTAGTCAGCCAAGTCCAAGACAATGTGAGTTTAGAAAATGTCAGACCTCAGGCACTTGATAGTTAGCAAAGTCTAAGGTAACGACCATCATCCCTTAGCACGCTTAAGGGAATAACCATCCTTCCATGGCACGCCTAAGAGAATGAGGTAATGTGGGCCTGACAAACATGCTAGGCCCAAGGTACTTGGACTTGGCAGTCAGCCAAGTCTAAGACAGCGTGGGTCTAGCAAACATGTCATACCCAAGGCATTTGAACTTGACAGTTAACCAAGTTTAAGGTAACGACTATCTTCCCATTTGCATGCTCAAGTGAATAACCATCATTCCTTGGCACGTTCAAGGGAACGACCAACCTCTCTTGAGTCTAACCTCGAGGAAGAACTCAACCTCCATAAACTTAGCTATATATGACGTCTTAGACCCTAATCTCTCTACACTTTTGGTGTATAAAAGTCCTCCAAAGATCTACTATATTTCCAACAACACATTAATATAGATGTAAAGGATATTTATCATCTATTAAATGCTATCAAGGTATGATTACACTCCAAACCCTCATCTTCATAAAAGAACAAGACTCGTGAGCTATAAATACACCATAGGACCTTTAGAAGAAAAGTTCACAATCCTTATTTTTTATTGTATTCATATTTTCAGAGCATTTCTCTCTAAAATATTTTTTTATTTTCTCTTTTTAAAAAAATAATTATTTAAGCATCGGATAGTCTCCATAAAAAAAAACTTTTTATAAATACTAGCTACAAACTATATTGGTATACCAAGTATTAAATATAAATCATCATTGTTAAAATTAATTGATTATCCGTCTAGACTAGATATATTTTTAGGACTCCTTCACGAGAAATTTACTCTTGAATAGAAAAAAACGTGAGGACGAATACTAACAATAGCAAGGCAAATGCATCGATTTTACCAGCATTCGTATGACAATTGGTCAGCACAACATCACTCAAAGCTCGCCATTATCGTGCTTATACAAGGCAGCGGCTCCTATTGACTAGTTTTGCAGGCAGAGGAGTTTTATTGGCGTACATGAAAGCCTTATTCGCTCCATCGAGGAGACACATGACATATCAGCTAGAATAATTTTGATAGAATGCTCGTCACAGCTGTATTCTTCTGTCGGAGGCTTCAACCCCTTACCTCCCCACAATCCTTATTGACTGCACAGAGGAGATTAATCAGCAGGAACAAACTTGATTGAGATGCTGTTGACACAATGGCGTTCGTCAGCTGGAGTCTCGCAACCCTCGCCCTTGAAAACGTGACCCAGATCCCCCCCACAAGCTGAGCATGTGATCCCAGTCCTCCTCCCATCAGGGCCGGGCTGAAAGTCACCGTTCCTTTTTCAATAAATCGAACGTATACAAGAATTGCCCAAAAGTAAGGCATTTTTCAACAACATAAAATTTGGTAGTGGATTTATGGCTGCAGGGAAACCTTCATGGAAACCAGGCCAACCACAGCCAGAGTTGAATTTGGCAATGGATTTGTAAAGTGGCGTTCCAGAACTGTATATCGCTAATGTCTAGCCCCTACCTCTTCTTCAACATCATCGTCACAGCATTCACTAGAGCATTACTGCTGTTATCTTCCGTCCATTCACTCACTCTTCATGAATCAGTTATTTTCTCACCAGTGAGTGTTCCTTACCTTCACACTCTTCTTCAAACTTAATACCACAAATCCAGCACTCAGAATCACCAACCCCGCTTCAGGAAATTTTCTGAATTTGTTTGGTATTAATCTTTGGATGGAAACCCAGAAATACAAGGATCAGTTAAGATATCTGTGAAGGGTACTGTCCCTGTAGTTCAGGACACGGGGACCTTTTTCATACGTTGTAGCCACTCTGTTTTATTGAGCCATTCCGTCTTGGCATTCATGGGTTTGGGTCCGGCCCATGAAAGAGATCTCAAACCCACTACCCGGCCCAGAAAGCAAGTTTTTTCTGAAGAAACTAACATTAAGAATGACGCCATTTTAACCCCAATTTAAAATCCGAGAAGCCGAGCACTGAGTACCTCCTCCACTGAATTCAAATAAAATACGGCCAGTCCACGGCGGAGTATCAGTTTCCAAACCGAGCGGAGTTGCTGTGATCACCGTCATAAAATAAAACAGATAGACAGACAGATGCTCTTGGTTAGTTGAAAGAAGGAAGAAAAGATAATGTCTTCAGGGTTTGGAAAGAAAGCAGGACCAACCCCATCTTCATTATCCGAATCTCCTTTTGGTCCTCCTCAGCCGCCTTTTCCCCATTTCCCCCCCAGGTACTATCGTGCCTTTTATATTATTATTTATTTCAACTCATTAATGCTGATCAATTTCAATTTCACTCAACTTCGTAAAATCTCTGCTCAGCTTAAGGTTCTGTGCCTTACGTGATCCTTTGGTGGTTAGAGACAGTTATGAAATTATTGTTATTTTAATCATAGGGGTTCGGAAGCTGTGCGGTCGCCGCCGATAACTTATCAAGACCCTTTTCTTGCTACCACTCCTTACCAATCAACCGGGATCCCCAGGTTATAAAAACTCTACTCTTTTTCCTCATTTTCCCAATATATGTCTAGAGGGAAAAAAAGAAAGAAAGCGTTGCATTTTTTTTTCTTATTAGTGGATTTTGTTTTGGTAATAGGAGGCCGGAAGCTGTTGAAAGATCACGGTCGCCTCCATCCCGTCCGACTACAACCCCTTCTTACCCATCCAGTGAGCCCTCGTTCAATCAGTTTCCTCCTTCTAGATGGGTCAATGAGCAGGGATCCTTGTTTAATGATGCTTCTGCAGTCGCATCATTTGTTGCTTCACGTAATTCTGGAACTATTGTAACTGCTAAAGGTGCTAGATTTCAGGACCTGAAGAGGGCCAGATCACCTCCTCCACATTCTATTGATGAAGGCATTGCGAGAAATCCCACTCAAAATTTCATTCCAAGGTAAGGTATTCTTGTTTTTCTTTTATTTTTACATAAGCATTCTCTATGCAAATCCAATTAACGGATTACTACTTTGGAATTTGCACCAGGTTTTATTTGACAATTTCCCATTATGTCACTTTGGTTTTCCGTTTCATTGCATGACTATTCCTAGAACTGGTAATAGTTGTCATAGTGCTTTGCTGAAGTTTACACCCATTGTGCTTATTTGGAAGTTCCACATTCAGAATTGTCTCTAATCTGGGAGCTTGGAGGCATCTCCTTGGTTCTACAGATTTTCACTCCAGTTACTTTTGCATTGGTCAAATGGAAAAGGTGGGTTAGAGCATGGGGTAGTGCTCAACTGAATTTCCAACTTTCAGACTCATGACATGGGATGGAACCTTGACTTCTCCATTTTAGAAAGGGAGAGTGGGAGACATTATCTTGCTACAAATGGCTGTAGTATAAAAGGATGCTTATGTCGTCTCTTTTTAATTTTGTCTTTTAATTGAAATCACATTTCATTCTCTGTTTTTTCGGGAAAGATTGTACCTTTTTACTCATGTCTCCTTTTTCTCACTCTCTATAAAATCCTAGAGCTGTTGTTTTGTTTTTGCAATCTTCCTCAGTTATCATTAGTTATATTTCAATATTTTGTTTAATGGTTTTGGACAGATTCATGTCTTTTTTAAGAAGTATGTTGCAAGCTTATTGGGAGACTTCTGACTTTTCTTCGTTGCTTGATCTGGTAGCCCTTCAGATTTTCATGCTGGCAGTGGGAATCACTCAGTACCACCAAGAACAAGATCACCTCCTTTGACTTTTGAAAGCAATAAAACAGCTAAGCATGCTAGTCGTCCTTTTGGCGAAGGCCAACAGTAAGTTTGAATTCTTTTGTTTTGTGCACGTGTATGTAGGTGATTGTGTTGGTAGCATGGATGATCACGAGTGCATTATCAAGAAAATCATGAAAAAAATACCAGGCGATGTCAGAAACGAATTTAATCACTCATCTCGTAACTCATGCTTAGATGGTGCTTGTTTATCAAAACTATGTTTTTGTTTTTAGGTTTGGATGCATCCTTTATGTCTTTTATGGATGCTCATTAATGGTGAACTATTATAAAGATCATATCTTGATATTGTTACAGCCAGTTGCTTCATTGACATGCATGGTTGTGCCTTCTTGGTTGGTGCAGGACACATGACAATAGATTTTTATGTACTGTATTGCTGACTTTCCTACAGTTATCTCTTTGAAAGTGATTCTGTTAATTGTTGTACAGGCCTACTTTGCCTCCATCTGCATGGGATGATCAGCCCAAGTTGCCAGGAAATTACCCTGACTTGCTGGCTCACCAAGACCCATCAGTCCTATCTTATGCAGGCTCTCACGATTCTATCCATGCCTCAAAGAGAACTAGGTCACCGCCTGTTTCACCAGCTACTGAAGTTCCACATAATAACAATCTTCCTGTTCAAAAGGAATATAAAAGGTGATTCACAAATGTCATCAGTTTTCCTAGGACCATATATCTGGTAGCAGTATTGAGAGAGCTGCTTGGAGTTGGATTTTTGAGATCTTTCTGTTGATTCTTCTATTTGTGAACCTCAAGTGTGCTTTTGAATACTATTTCGAATTTAAATGTAAGAAACTTTAGAATGACAAAGCAATATCATGTTTTTTTCTTGACCACTGTTTTCTGCCAGCATTTTCATATGAGAGACGACAACTTTTAATAACTTTAGGAATTCAAGAGAGTATTGGGGAAGATAATGATATAATCTTGCTATTCTTTTGTACTTAAAGTAGACACTTTGCTAGACAAACTTTAGATATTCAACAAGTTTATAGATGTTGCAAATGGGAATCTAATGATCTGTGTAGTGATTAAATAGGAAACTGATTTTCACACATGGATGCATCAAGCTTTCTCTTCTTACTGGCTGTTAGTCATATCTTTCCCCTTTCCACACCTCTATAAGCTGATTGTGCGCCTCCTTTGCCAGGACTTCTGTGTCTCCTCCTAGGTTAGGTGGTAGGTCAAATGCTATTTTCAGCACCTCAAATTCTCAAATTCCTCAAAGGAATTTTCCGTCTGTAAATGCTACTGTTGATGCCGCTCCCACCAAGACCACCAGCTTTGCTATGTCAAAAAGAACAAGATCACCACCTTTCTCTTTAAGTGATAAAGTCTCTCTGGAAAACTCATATTCCACCCAAGATGATGCGGAAAGGTAAAACTCAGTGCATTGATTTCCATTAATGGTTAAAACTATTTCATCCATCATCAATCTAGCTGAACAATTCTTTTCACATGCACTTTTCAGAGAGATACAAGCAAAGGCAAAGCGGTTAGCTCGATTCAAGGCAGAATTAAGTGATGATTTTGAAAATAGCCGAGATGCTGCTGACCAGAAGATTTCTGCAAGTGGACGTGAGCAGGCTGTTGTTGGAAGGCAAAATTTTTATTGTGATCACTCTATTGAATCAGCAGGGGATTTAAGCAACAGCAATATTTCACCAGAGTTTGATGGGTCCGAAACACCCACCATTATAGTCGGGTTATGTCCGGATATGTGTCCTGGTATCCCTCTTAACTGCTCTACTTAGGAGTAATCTTGTTAATATTATGACATTCAGATGCAACCTCTTATGTCATGAGATTATATTTCTTTGCCGTAATTCAGTCTTCACACTGTTTAGGTTTCTTCATCATTTCCTGGTAAGGAGAAACTTCAATTCTGACAATTAAAAAAAGTTGTATATATCTCATACTAAATTTTTTCTCTCATTTAATCTCCTGTCATCTGGAACAAGGTATCTGGCTTCTGTTTTATGAGAGCATCCGAAATTTCCGTAGTTTTGATGTGGCATAAAATCTTGATTTTCCAGAGTCAGAAAGGGCAGAAAGAGAAAGGAAAGGGGATCTTGACCATTATGAGCGCTTGGATGGAGAGAGAAATCAAACCAACAAATTTCTTGCTGTTAAGAAAGTATGTTCTATCTCAACTTTTAATTTGTCTATTTGCAGCATTTCAGAAACTACTTTTTGTTGGCTCATTATTTATAGATTAATTATGATAATTGTGTTCCACAGTATAATAGGATGGCAGAGAGGGGAGCAAACTTCATACGTCCCTTGCCAATCCTGCAGAAGACTATTGATTATTTGATCAATTTGCTCGATCAGCCTTACAATGATAACTTTCTTGGCATGTATAACTTCTTATGGGATAGGATGCGAGCAATCCGAATGGACCTCAGGATGCAGCACATTTTTAGCCAAGAGTCTATAACTATGCTGGAGCAAATGGTTTGTCATTGTTCTGTTTTTTGCTCAGTATTGAAATTATTTAGCACTTCATCTTCTGAAAAACTTAAAGCGTCAACCGTGGATGATGCTTAATTCTTGTAACTTGATTTGGTGAATTTTCCCAGTTCCATACTGGAGGATGGAAATCAGCACTTGTTATATTTATATTTTTTTAGCATGGAATTATGATGTGAGTTGCATCCGGCAAATGGCTTTTTCTTTGAATTAATATTAGTTTCTCCACAGTGATCCTACATTTGATGTAAGAGTATCATTCTTATGGGGAATGATCCTTTACGTGATCATGGTCTAGTGACTCTATCCCTCAGATCTCTCTTGCAGCAATGATGAGCTTGTCTCTTTGCATTCTCTTTTCAATCTGTATTATTTCAAGTGCAAGGATATAGACACAAACACATTCTCTGTCTTGCAAACACACACATGCACAGAAGCAATGCATTATTTTTTCAGAAGATGGTTTGGTATATCATTTTCTGGCTGTCAGCACCACCTTAAAGTTGAATGGCATGCATCTACCGTTTCCTCAATTCCACCCTTTAATCTTTGCCATATTAATTCATCCGTGTCTCCGCTTCAATATGTAGTCTGTTTTGTGTATTGGGCAATGTGCATCAGCTGGATGATAATGCCAGCGGTGATCTTATTTTTCCCAAGACTAAATGTATTGCTATTGCTGTGGATGTCAGATAAGGCTTCATATAATTGCCATGCATGAGTTATGCAAATACAAAACAGGAGAGGGGTCAATTGAGGGATTTGATGCGCACCTTAACATTGAACAGATGAACAAAACTTCAGTTGACCTGTTTCAAATGTATGATGACCACCGGAAGAAAGGGATTAATGTGCCAACAGAGAAAGAATTTCGTGGTTATTATGCACTTCTCAAACTAGATAAGCATCCTGGATATAAAGTAAGTCATCTGCTGTGGTGACTTGGTTTTACAGATTTATATAGACTTCTCTGTGAAAATAAGCAATTTCTGCTAGGTTGAACCTGCAGAACTCTCACTGGATCTTGCGAAGATGACACCAGAGATAAGGCAAACCCCAGAAGTGCTTTTTGCTCGTAATGTAGCAAGGTAGTTAGTTCCCCTTGATTTAGTTTTTAGGTTAAAGAATTATACTTCTGATAAGTGGATCAGTTTGCTTCTCCAGGGCTTGTAGAACAGGTAACTTTATTGCCTTTTTTCGGCTTGCAAGGAAAGCAAGTTACCTTCAAGCATGCTTAATGCACGCTCACTTTGCAAAGGTACAAGTCATTGTTGCTTTTTTCTTTTTCCTTTTGTTTTCGCATAAGAGTAGAGATTTACATTGGCTTTCTTGACTGCATAATGCAAATCTGTTTATAAGCCACAAGGTATTCAGTTTTTAACATAACACACACATCAATCTTTCCTGTTCTGTTGTTCTGTAGAGTTAACTACTCGTATATTTGGATGTAAGTGCTGGCTTTGTCAATGTACTTAAACATGTGTATATATTTTAAAACCATTTCTTTTCAAATAAATTGTTGCTAATTCATGAGACTTATGTTCAATGTGCTCATTTTCCTTATTGCCAAATGTCACTTGTCTGTACTCTTTATTTGTTCTCATTATTTGTTTTCTTCCTGCAAAAGGGAGAAAAAAAAACCCAGATTTCCTAGGAAGAAAATATGTTGAGATAGTAGTTTACGATAGTGTTTGGGATTGTGGTGGTAATTGCTGTTCAAAGTGTTTTTTGCTTGAAAATACATCAAAATAATTTTTTGCCATTTTTTAAAATTCATTTTTGATATTAGCACATCAAAATGATCCAAAATCATAAATAATAATAATAATAATAAAATAATAATAATTTGAAGCAAAACAAAAATTAAATTTTTTTCAAAAGCGCTTTTTGAACGCAAAAAAACACACTTTATCTAAGTCTAACTGCTATAATCGATTGATTACCTATAACCTTCATGAGATGACTCTCAAGAGGATAACACTTGCATAGGTCGGTCATTTAAGTGTCGTTTGGGTGTTAATAAAAGCATTCACCTCTTATACTGCTTGAATTTCAGATTCATTTGCATGAGCATACTTGCACGTAACACGGATGTGTTTTTTCATAATGTTGTCTCATGTGTTATGTTTTTTTGGTCAGTTACGAACCCAGGCACTTGCTTCTTTGCATTCTGGTCTACAAAATAACCAAGGTCTCCCTGTTGGCCTTATTGCCAAGTGGCTTGCAACGGAGGTATCTTTTTTCCTTCACTTGATGAGAGTTACTTTCTTTTGTTTATTCTTTGCACATGAAGATCCTATCTGTCTTACATTTGTACTTGGATGATTGGAATCAGGAAGTAGAAAAACTACTGGAGTATCATGGCTTTGCCATAAGGGAATTTGAAGAACCATATATGGTGAAGGATGGCCTGTTTCTCAATGCTGACAAGGATTACCCTATCAAGTGCTCAAACCTTGTTCATATGAAAAAATCAAAAAGGATTGTTGATGATGTTTCACCACCTTCTCAGAGGGTACCATTGCCTGCTGAAGCAGCTAAAGAGATACAGCCTCTTATGATCTACAAGCATGAAACAAAGGCTGTTCCTTCTGCTTTTGTGGATGCAAAGAGTTTTGCCAGTGAAATTGATGAAGAAATTCCTGACTTTGAAGTTGTTGCATCCCCAAGTATTGTAGCACAGGTTGAGCCAATGATCGAAGAGCCTATAGTTAACCAAACGAGTCAAGATGATCATCAGGTAGCCAGTGCCTATATCTTTCCATGGGGTGAATCCTGGGCTCATAGCTCCCCTGAAGCTCTGCCAGCTAAGCTTGGAGTTGTGGAGAAGCCAAACCACGATACTCTTTTCAGAGTCCCTCCTAAGAGAAAGATGCCTTCTAGCATGGAAGAAATGTCGTTACCAATTATGTCAAGAACAGGTTTGCTAGAGAGATCCCCGAGTGATAAATATGGTTATAACTGGGAGAACTCAACTTCCCAGATTGTGGCTATTAATGAATCAAGAGATGAAGAACCTTTTGATATAAATCAAGCAAGTGAAAATGATGAGGTTATGGAAAGTAATGAAGATGAAGAAATTGCTCAGGCAAAACTCAAGTTGATTATAAGGTCGGTCACATGTTCAGCTGTATAGCTGTAACTTTGGGGGTTTGTCTACCACATTCTTACTGTTGTTGCATTTGTCTCCAACCAGGTTATGGAGGCGGCGATCTTTAAAGCGAAGGGAGTTGCGTGAGCAAAGGCAAATGGCAGCAAATGCTGCACTAAGTTCATTGTCATTGGGACCACCAATTCGACAGGCCAGAGATGTGAGTTTTTCATTTCATATATTTCATTTTTATATACCACTTCCTTTTATGCATCTCAAATTGAATTTCTTTATGGCGATTTATTCAACAATATAGTTAGAAAACTTTCCTTCTATTATCCTGTTTAATGGTTTATTTTACCTTCAAGCAATCTCTTTTGGGTGATTTCTATTTTTTTGACTCTCCTTTTCTTCCAATATAGCAATCTATCACTGCTACCGTATTTGACATCAATCATGTCATGAAGGAGAGGTACGAAAAACATGAACAATCATGGTCAAGGCTGAATGTTTCAGATGAGATCGCAGATGTTCTTATCAGAAGAAACCCAGATGCCAAATGTCTCTGCTGGAAAATTATTTTATGTTCTCAGATCAACAACCAAGGAGACAGACTTGGGCAGAGAAGCCAGGTTATGCAAGGGGCAGCTGACTCATGGGTGTTTTCAAAGCTCATGCCTTCTGTAAAAGATAATGATGATGGTGATCTGCTTATTTCATCTCCTGGCCTGGCAATATGGAGAAAATGGCTTCCAAGTCAATCTGGTAATCACGTAAACTGCTGCTTGTCAGTTGTTAAGGATTTTAAATTTGACAATTTGAATGAGAAAGTAGATGGAGCAAGTGCGGTTATCTTCCTTGTATCTGAAAGCATCCCATGGAATATTCAAAAAATCCAACTTCGTAAACTTCTAGCATACATCCCTTCCGGTTCCAAATTGCCCCTTCTTGTCTTAAGTGGTTCAAATTATGAAGAGGATTTGGATCTTTCTTCTATTATAGTCAATGAACTGGGCCTTCTGGACATTGACAAATCACAGATTAGTAGTTTTTCAATTGTTTTCCTTATTGAAGACAAACAAGTGGAAATGTGGGATGGATTTTTCAGTGACATGCGATTAAGGGAAGGACTACGGTGGTTGGCAAATGAATCACCACGACAACCTGATGTTCACTGTGTAAAAACACGGGATTTGGTTCTAACCCATTTAAATCCTTTGTTGGATGTCCTTGAAAACATGAGGGATAATGAGGTAAGTCCAAACCATTGTATCTCAGCCTTCAATGAAGCCTTGGATTGGTCTCTGGGAGAAATTGCTGCTGCTGCCAAATCAAATCCTACCAATTGGCCTTGTCCTGAGATTGCCTTGCTGGAGAATTGCTGCGATGAGCTAATGTTGATGAACTGGTACTTGCCAAGCATAGGTTGGAGCTTGGCAGAAAGAATTGAACCCTTTTTAAGTGCAACAAGGGACTGTAAACTTCCTAATTTTCCCGATACCATACCCTGGTCGAATAAAGGTGCAAATACGTTCAATGAGATTGAAGACCTGAGATCTCAACTTGAGAATTGCTTTGTGACATACCTGACTGAATTAAGTGGGATGATGGGTGTTCTTTTAGCTGCAAAAGAGGCATATGTAATGCTACAAAGAAGTGCTCGACTTGAGCTCCATGACTCAAGCTACTATATAGTTCCCAAGTGGATTATGATTTTTAGACGGATTTTTAATTGGCGATTAACGAGTTTATCCAGGGGAGCTTTCTCGTCAGCCTTCATTTTAAGGTGTCATGATGTTGATACAGCTTCAAGAATTCCCTATGAGCTGCAGCTTGAAGGAGGGGGATCTTCACCTTATCTAATTGAACCTACCCTTGATGAAGTAATTGATGCTGGCTGCAGCCTCTTTATGTCAGGAAGGTATCAAGGACACGCAGAAACTTTTCAGCCTCTACCAAGGACAATTTCAAATGGTGATGTTTGTAAGGACACTAACACGAGTGACTTGGTGGATAACCAAAGAATTTCAGCACAAAATGGCAATTTGTTTGGGACAGAGAACATTGATCCTGTAAGTAATCAATTAAACACTACTGGTAGTACTGAGGTTGTGTTTTCCAGGAAAGTAACCAAAGAAGCTGACAAATTAAGCAAGTTGTTGGAGCAGTGTAACGTAGTGCAAAACTCAATAGGTGAGAAGCTTTCCGTTTATTTCTGATATTAGGCAACGAATTTGGTTTCCCTGAACATGCCCTTGATTTTAAAAGGAGGGGAGGGTCTTGTATCCCTAGTTCTGTACTATACTTGCGAATTGCCATGTATTTGTGAAAGATAGTAGTGAAGAGCTCTGTTTAACCGCTCGATTGCACCTGTGACGATATGTGTTGTTTTCCCCATTGACAGGAAAAAAGAAGGGTTTTGCAATATTTGAACTTGTTCTAAATACAAGACTAACATTTTGTAACTCATCTTTCATTTTCTATCATGACAAACTATATATATATATATTTTGACTCTTCCAGCCACTTAAGCAAGAGTTCTGTTTTGCCATTTTGTATTTGGACTTTGTTTCTTTTTGGCTCCTTCTTTCCTCACCAATGTCAGTTTTAAATCTGAAAACCTCGTCCACTCACTGCCACTGTTGTTCCTGGATTGCCAGGGACCATCAGATGGCAAAAGTTACCTTTCATTTTTTTCCCCTACATTATTGTGATTTGTGAGCTCAACCGATAAAGTGGGCATGCACAATTAAGAACAAGTTGCCATCAAGTGATTTGTTGCCACTCACTACCTCAAGCTCGAGCAATGGCATGCCAACATCAATCCATGCTTTCTCCAAAAGGTGAGGGCGTGTGGACCACTATGGGCTTCAAACCCTTGTCACACTTACTGAAGAAACAATAACACAAGCACGAGGTCAAACCCTACGAAAACAACCCCTTACCTCGGAACATTAATGGACCAGACAGCTAATCCAATGTCATTGCAGGAACTTCGACACAGTGACAACATTAAATCATTCAAATAAATGAACGATGTCTGTTGAGAACAAGATTTCACTGGATGTGTTTATTGTATGTCAGCATGAACCATACGAATCAAACACAGTAGATGCAATAACGATAAAGACATCATGGAGCAAATGCATTATACAATTTACTTCATTATCTTTACAAGTCTACAGTTCACAGAGATATCAGGAAGGTGTGGGATTACAATTGACATCCAGAAATCAAAATTGCAGGAGGTTGAGGCGTTGAGTTTACAACTGACATCCAGAAATCAAGCCAGAAACCTAATGAAATTTTTT
>Ga0307507_10005298_pt1 | contig 21357 bp, 7 predicted proteins | sample 7_EM_MG_FD_207223 | JGI IMG/M metagenome (GOLD analysis project Ga0307507, IMG submission 207223) | Populus trichocarpa ectomycorrhiza microbial communities from riparian zone in the Pacific Northwest, United States - 7_EM | ecosystem: Host-associated > Plants > Roots > Unclassified | place... | reverse complement strand
TTTGACCGAATTCTGCCGAATTCTGCCAGCTTGATCGACTTCTGCCAAGTTCTGCCAGATCAATCGAATACTACCGAAGTCCGTCCGCGTGTGTACGTGCGCACGCATCAACCAAGACCCCTAAACTATTTAATTGCAAGATTCTCTCGTTATTCCTTTCTCTTCTTTACGCAACGTCTTATTCCTAGCAAGAGCTATATACCCTCAGATTTAGATAGAATTTATATTGTTCCTTTAAATCTTTCCTAAAGCCTCTTCGCGCTCTTATATTACGTTGCGTTAAAAATAACTACTATTAAAATAGCAAACGACCTTAAATCCTACGCGTTAACTACAAGCATTATAACCCTAGTTAGGGAACAGTTAACTGCAATACAAGAAGCCTTTATAGATGCTTTAGCTTAGTAGCGGGCTGCACTAGAAGCCCAATATTAGCAATTAATAGAAACACTCTATAAAGAACTCTGCAACGTTAATACACTTATAATGGAGACCCTAATAGTAATACCTGCAAATAAAATTAAGATAACTATATATAAACCTAGCCCGTTAAATACGAACCCTAAACTAGTAATAGTAGCTTAACCCATACCTATAACAAACCTAGTACCTACTATAAAATTAAAAAAGCTTCCTAACCCTTTAATATTTAATAAAAATAAAAATAACCTATATCCCTTTGTAACTAAGCTCCGCCTTAAACTTTTAATAAACTATAACTAATATCCTACCAAAGCTAGCAAGATTAGCTATAGGATATCTTAATTAAGCAAAGACGCTGCATAAACTATAGACCCATTCTTCTATAATAGCACCTTCGTTAATTTTAAAATCTTTATCTCTTTATTAGAACAAACGTATAATAACGCCAGCTATAAACACACTGCTGTTACTAAACTTAAAAACCTATAATAACGGAATTAAGACTTTACTAGCTTCTTTTTGGAATTTTTAGGCCTTATTGGCGAACTAGATTGGAATGAAGCCGCTAAAGTTGCTACTCTTTAATAAGCTATTTCAGATGAAATTAGAGTATAGTTAGTAGGTAGGGAACTACTAAAGGACCTACCCAAATTTGCTATAATATATTAATAAATTAATAAGGATCTTTAATATAATAAATAAACTCGTTCTCTAAAGCCAACCACGCCTTGCGTTTAAGACTTTATAAAACCAATATATACCCTAAAGCGCGACCCTTCTCTAAAACCTACGCACGACCCTATAGACCTTAACGCCACTCAATCCTATATACCCTTAGGAACCGACGAACGAAGGACTTGAGCCACAAATGGAGAATGCTTTAGATATGGTAGAAAAGGACATATTTAAAGGAATTACCGAACTTACCCTTTTAAAAAAGTCCGCTGTAGTTCCTCCCAGTCTTTAAATTATATTTACTTCTTAAATAGCACTTATTCTTTAAGCCGTACTCGCTCCTTAACTTATACTTATTCTATAAATTATACCTGGTTATTATAAAGTATCTTATATTTAACTAACTTAGAAAATAAATCATCCTAGGGCTAAGTTGCGCCTTAGAATAAGAAGTAGAAGAGCATAAGTATCTAGGCTCTTCTAGCGCTAATACACAACATAACTCCCTTAATATACTTGGCGAAATTTAAATACTTAAAAAATAGAAGGAGGTATAAATCCTTATAGATAGCGGAGCTACTAGTATAGGCTTTATTAATATAAACTACGCGAAAACCTAACGCCTAAATTTAAAGAAACTTAATAAGCCCCAAGGCCTATAAGGCTTTGACGGTAAACCCTTAATATATAGCAAATTAACGCACTACGCTCTTGTAAAAATACGGATAGGTAAATACCTTAAATACATTTCCCTATTTGTAACACCCCTAAAGCAATATAAGATAATACTTAGACATAGATAGCTAAAATGGCACAACCCTTTAATTAGCTAGGTTAAAGAAATACTAAAATTCCGCATAACCTATTGCCAAAGTTATTGTTTAAAACACCACCTACCCTATAAATATGTACAAGACTATTTGAATTTAATATAATATAAATTACCCTTACTATAAACCTTAAACCAATACAATAAAACTACAACTACTAATTATAGTAAAGAATGTAAAGATAATATATTAAAACCCCTTAAAATTTGTATAATACAAGCCGCACCTTTTGTTTTATTAGCAAGAAAACAAGACTATAAAATCTTTACTATAACAATAGAAGATATTAAGAAGGCGCTAGAACTAAAGTAGTATATTAACCCTTAACCTCTTATACCTAAGGAGTACCACGATCTAATTAACAAGTTTAAAAAACAATTCGCAGACCAGCTACCCCCATATTAGGATAAACACAATTTTAAGATAGAACTTGAACCTAATACAACACCAAAGTTTAGTCTGCTATATAGTATATTACGAGAAGAACTGCTTGTAATATAACAATACCTTAACAAGTATCTAGAAAAAGGATTTATTTGCCCTAGTTAATCTCTATTTACCTTACCCATATTATTTATTAAAAAGCCAGAAGGAGGCTTAAAATTCTATATTAATTATTAAGTTCTAAACATAATTATAATTCGAAACCGATATCTAATCCCCTTAATTTAAGAGACGCTTAACCGCCTAGTAAAGGCACGATATTTTACAAAGCTTAATATAGTCGCTGCCTTTAATTGAATTCGCATTTGAGAAGGAGATAAGAAGTACACAGCCTTTTATATATAATAGGGACTCTTTAAATACCTAGTAATGCCGTTTGGTGTAAAGAACGGTCCTAATATATTTTAGCAATACGTTAACAATACGCTCCGTAAATTCCTTAATGTATTTATTACCATGTATATTAATAATATCCTAATCTACTTATCTTTACTTTTTAAGCATTAAAAACACATCCAAATAGTCCTTAAACATTTGCGAGATACAGGTTTATAATGCAATATTAAAAAATACAAGTTCTATGCGTCTAAAGTTATATACCTAGGCCTGATTATATCCCGTAATAGAATTAAAATGGACCCTAAAAAGGTTGCTACAATTATAAACTAGGGAAGCCCTAGTAATATATAAGATATTTAAGGATTTCTAGGATTTATAAATTTCTACTACTAATTTATTAACTAGTTCTTAAAAATTGCCTAACCATTAGTAAACCTAATAAGAAAAAACATGAAATTTAAATAGACTGCCAGATATGAATAAGCTTTTAATAACTTAAAATAACGCTTTATAACCGCTCTAATTCTTGCCCACTTTAACCCTAACCTTAAATATATTGTTAAAACAGACTCGTCTGATTATACCCTAGAGGGAGTGTTATCGCAATATAATAAGGACGGTAAGCTATGTCTAGTAGCCTTTCTCTCTTAAAAGCTCGCCCCTGCCAAATTAAACTATAAGATATATAATAAGGAACTACTTATAATTATTAAATACTTTAAACAATGGCGTCTAGAACTTAAAGGATTATTGTTTCTAATACACGTGTTAACGGACCACAAAAACCTGCAGTACTTTATAACTATAAAGCAGTTAACGTAGCGCTAAATTTATTAGGCTAAATACCTTTTATAATTCAACTTTAAGATTATATACTAACTGGGTAAACTTAATTAGAAGCCTAATGTATTAATATAACAATTATAAGATTTACCTATAAATGCCTTAGATAAACGGATTATAAATTAATTATGGATCTTATTACCCCCTAAATACTTTAAGAAACTATGTCCTATATTCTTAGATATGGAACTTAACAGAAACGAATCAGAAATTAATAAATAGGAAATAGAAATTAATAAGCTAATAGAATATAAATACAAGAACGACGTATAGATAGTAGATATAATAAAAGCAATTTAAACAGGAAAACAATAGTATAAAGATATTATACTCGCTAAATGCGAAATTCGTAACGATCGACTATACTATTAATAGAAGATAGTAGTTCCGAATTCCAAACCCTTACAATTTAAGATACTTGAATTCATACATGATTCCCCTATAGTAGGACATCCTGGCCGTGCGAAGACTTATAAGATTATTTAATAAGTATACTACTAGCCTATAATACACGACTATGTATGAAAATACGTTCGAGCCTACAGAACGTGCGTGCGTGGGAAGACCTCTTACGTAAAGAAGTAAGGAGTACTTTAACCATTGCCAATTCCAATGCAAAGATAGCGAGATATCTTAATTAACTTTATAGTTAACTTGCCTAACAGTAACGGGTTTATAAATATTATAGTAGTTATTAACTGTCTTATAAAAATATAATATATAATTCCTATGGACTTAATTAATGTGATATTAGTAGCTAAATATTTTATTAAGTATGTCTTTAAGCTACACAGACTTCCTAATTTAATAATATCCAACTATAGAAGCCAGTTTGTTTTAGACTTCTAGTAAGCTCTATGCAAATAATTAAGTATTTAAATATAACTCTTGACTGCATTTTATCTGGAGATAGATGGTTAAACTAAAATTGCAAATATAATTATAGAATAATACCTATAAATGTACTGCTCCTACCTGCAAGATGACTGGGAAAAATGGCTGCCTTTAGCTAAGTTTACTGCGAATAATACAATAAATATATTAATAGGCATGACGCCGTTCTATGTAACCTACGGATAAGACCCCTAACTTGGATTTAAACTATAACCTATAATTAACACAATAGGACCTATAATTAAACGGATTTAGTTAATTAACGCGCACAACTTCGCTAATTAAGTAAAGTAGTTAATGGAACTATTACGAAGTAAATTAACGTACGCTTAAATAGTATAGGAATGGCATATAAACAAAGGACGAGCCCCCACATGGGACTTTAAGAAAGGTAATATGGTTTACCTAAATATATAAAACCTAAAGACTTAACGGCCCTTAAAGAAACTTAATTAGAAGTTTATGGGCCCATACTAAATTAAGAAGAAATTAAGCCTGTATGCTTATAAGCTTAAACTACTAACTAAAATAAAAATATATCCAACGTTTTATGTAAGCTTGCTATAACCCTTAAAAGACAAACCTATAACTTATAAAGTGCCGCCACCACCTCCCATAATTGTTAACAACGGTAACGGTTCTTACTTTATTAACTTAATTAATAATATACGATAGAAAATATAATCTAAATAATTTAAACTTCTTATTAAGTGGAAAGGATATAAAATATAAACCTAGGAGCTCTATAAGCAAGTTAAGACCAATGCGCCTTCCCTAGTAAAAGAATTCTATAAGGACTATCCTTTGTGGCCTACTCTGGCTGGATAAACACGATATAAAGGCAAACAACTACTACCTAACACAAATACATAAAATATAATAGCAGGAAACTCAAAATTAAAAAGAGCTTAAAGAATACCATAACGCTTATAACACGGTTATATAACGCACAAGATATTAAGGAACTTTAACTAGTGGTTAAAGTTGTCTAATTAGTTAGATTTGCCTTGCTAAGACCTACTATAAAGATATTAGTTCGGCTTACCGCCTTTACTAAACCAATAGCGATTTTCTATCCTGGGGATAGAAAATCCTAATTAGTCTGTTTAACAATTAGAACCGGTAAAACTCTACACCGCCACCTAATATAAAATACAATATAATAAAATTATATTATTTTGGACCTTCAGCTAAAGGGGGGGTACTATAACGGGACTAGCCTAGTTATAGTAGGAATATCTTAATAAAACACTTAACAGATAGAACTTAAAGCTTTAACTAAATTCTACCAAATTCTACTAGCTTGATTAACTTCTGCCAAGTTCTGCTAGATTAATTAAATACTACCGAAGTCCGTCCGCGTGTGCATGTGCGCACGCATCGACCAAGACCCCTAAACTGTTTAATTGCAAGATTCTCTCGTTATTCCTTTCTCTTCTTTACGCAACGTCTTATTCCTAGCAAGAGCTATATACCCTTAGATTTAGATAGAATTTATATTATTCCTTTAAATCTTTCCCAAAGCCTCTTCGCGCTCTTACATTAAGTACTACTAACTCGGTTTTAGTAAGCTTATAGATTAAAAAGAACCTTAGACTTATCCCTAATTCCAATTCTATTTTATAGTTCTATACTATATACTCTAATAGCTTTTCACTTTCTAGGCTCTATAAATTTTTGCTGTACTTATAGTATCTCTTTAGTATATAACTTATACTTCGCTTAGTCTCTTTATACATTACTCTAACTTAGTACTATACTATTTTAGTTTACTATTATATCTTACGTTATTAAGTATCCTTAATATTAACCTAACCTATAACCTAATTAATCTTTAAATTATATTTCTGTAACTAAGGCATTCCTAATATTGCCTCATCCTTTCCTAATAGTAGGATATTAAAAGATATCTTAACTTATCTTCCTTTAATAGTTATCTAAATAGGTCCTATTTTAAGATTAATAATACCTCCTTTATAGGCTATTAGATCTCCTAAAATTGTTATTAACGGATATAGGTACTCTTTTAGTCTATATAGTAACCCTATCCTTTTAACTGCTATTAGTAATATATAGTTTCTTATTACTCCACTATCTACTAATACTTTAAACTTTTAATCTTACCAATTAACTTATAAATTTAAGTATTAACCTGTAATTCCTTTAAGGGTCTAAGGCTCTACTATTAGCTCCCTCTAATTCTATAGGCCTCCGCTTTTCTTAACTATTAACTATTAGATCTTAATTATACTTAATCCCTTTATAGCTAATACTTAGTTTACTTCTTTTCCTCTATATACTATAGATAAGTATTCTCTAGACACTCCTACCACTATTATCCCTCTAAGTATTCTTCTATAAGGAATCTTCTTAGTTAAAGTATTAAGTTGCCTAGCTTCTAAACTTCTAATGGGTGCTAACTATATATATACTTAGCGTTTTTAAATCGCTTTTCTTCTATTATCTAATATATTCTTATTAGATACTTATAATATTTATCTTTTAGTGCCTTATATATATTATATATATTATCTATATATGCAATCTAGACCCCTTCCTAAAGTTGTTAAGCCTATAGCCTTTTACCTTTATTAAGTAGCACTAGCAGTTATCTACTTGCTTAATTACTTTTAAAAAAAGGAGCTCTTGCTGCACCTGGCCCAAAAAGACCAAAACCAACCAAAAGAACCCTGAAAATCACCTAGAGAATCCCCCTAAGATGCATGCATCGCAGGGGAGGCACACGTTAAACAACAGTGGTTCGCACTCGCGCGCAACCGCTAGAACCACGCCCAGCAATAGCCCTCCATAATAAAGACGGGCGAATACCACACTATAAAGCGGAAACACCTTTATTAAGAAGGCATCTAATAAAATATAAAGCTTATTAAACGCGTCTAGTATCTAGAATTATGGGAAAGTAACTGTTAGCTATAACAATCTAACATAGCTAGTAGAATAGCTCCGCCAGTTTAGTAAACCTTAGGCGCCCCTCTAGTAAACCCTTAATTAAATCCTCCAACGGCTAAGTAAAATTAAAAATAAATAAAACCCCCCCTTACCAGCGAACCGTACCTAGGCCGCCGTAGCTGCGCTTTTATAGCACAGGGAATCTACCCCCCTTAAAATAATAACTAGGTATATAATTATAATATAACTAAATATAGAAAAAGTAGAGGGGCTTAGAGGATAATTAGAAACAGAAGTCCTTATAGAGATTTATAAAGAGGTCTATAACGCTATTATAGTCTAACACCTTAGGAGCGGAGATATTAGAGTTACCCTAAAGGATTAATAGGCAAAGGAATAAGCCATAAGGGCAGGGGGCAGGCTAGGAGAACATATTAGTATAAAAGTACTTTATAAGGATTACTTAGTTAAAGTCCTAGCGGTTTCTATAAGCCTTAAGGTAGAAAAGGGACGCTAGGTAGATAATATAGCAATTATATAGAAGATAGTAAGATAAATAAAACGCCTTATACTAGAACTTAAAATCACCCAAATCCAATAGCTTTATTAGGAAAATATAAACTAAGCATATAATAAAAACAATAAGAGGATATAAGGGTCACTAAAGACTTGCTAGGGAGATGCTAGACGAATGCATAGCTCCCTTATTATTAGTATATATATACCAGAAATGTAAAAACTCCTTATCTAAAAAGGAATAATTATAAATGGCCTTATATATAACACAAGGCTTTATAACTATAGACTACGCCTAGAATAATGCTATTGCTATATATAATAGGGACACACCTAATCCATATACGCAGCATAGGTGTGCTATGGCCACTGTATAGGCCCCCATAATATAAGACACTACTTAAATTAAGACTAAACAAAATGCGTAAACTGCCGCTAAAGCATATATAAGGCATAGGAGAGAGAAGACTGCATTAAATATAGGAAATAGAAGGTAAGGGCTTAATAGCTACAGGAACAACTGCACGCTAGGTTATATAAATAGAAACAATAGGCAATAAGCTAGTAAGACGTAGGTGCCTTTCTAGTATTTTCTACCTTTAATACTAGGGGGCTAGGCTAGCTATCCTAAGCCTTAATAGGCCAGAAGCGATGCCGCGCAATATTACTAGACTAAATAGGGATATAAGGGTTATAGGGGATACAAGGAAGAGAACGCCCTATAAATAGACCCTTATAGACAGCTATAGTAAGCTTAAAACCAGGATAATTAAGAATTAAACTTAACGCGGCAAATATAATATTTGCAGCCAACTTATAAAGGGTATATAGCCAACCAGTAAGAATAAGGGAAGAACTGGAGATAATAACAGATTTAGATATAGAAGTGTTAATAGGAACATAAGACATAGAAATAGAAAGCTCTATATAAAATAAGTAGGGACTAAGGTGTAAATATAAGAGATAGACGTTCTAAATATCCTAAAGAAAGTAGAAATAGAAAAAATAAGAAATAAAGGAAAGATAAAGGACCTTTACTAGGGGTCCGCCACCTATCTATTATATAATATAACTGCGGTAATACAAACCACTATTTTATAAGGCCCCTACTAGACAATCTAGACCTAGAAAAACACTATATCCTTACTATATAAGAACCATACTATAATACCTATATATAATTAACATACTGCCCCTAAGGATTCCAGCTCCTATACAAACCAAAAGCAGCTATACGTATGTGCTTTATAATTAGTAAGGCTATTAGCCTATCCTTATAGTTATGGCAGGCAGTTAACCCAGATATTATAGTTATAATAATCCAGATATATAGGGGACCGGTATAAATTATTAATGTATATAACCCTAGGGTTAAAGGGGTCCCGCAAACAGAGAATATTATATTAGTAATAAGCTTACTAGAAACTAAAGGTACAGAGTCTATCCTACTAGGAGATATAAACCTCCACTACTCGCGGTAGGGGGGTATCCATATTGCTGCTAAATAATAGGTAGAGTGCTTACTAAGAGCTATAGATATCTAGGGCCTTAAGCTAGCCACCCCCCTAGGAGTAACTATATAGCAATAAGGCACCACTAGAAGTATAATTAACCTTATATTTATAGACAAAGGCCTGTACCAGAGACTTAAAAGGTGCAACCCTAAAGAAGAATAGGTACTTGCTTTAGACTATATCCCTATCTAGATATAGCTAGATCTAGATATTAAAGTATAACTAAATAGCAAAAGATACGCAATAAGGAAGCTTAAGATAGACAATTTCCTTAATATAGTTAAATAACAACTTTAAGACCTAGAAGAAATCTACCTAATACTAAATAAGCAAGGCTTATTAGCCACCCCTAAGGAAATTAACTGTAGACTAGAAAGGATCTAGGCAGTAATTAAAAATAGGCTAGAAGAGTACTGCCTAGTCTTATAACTAGGCCCCTACGCGCAATACGTATAGTCCGCATAATGCGCAGTTCTCGTTACCAGCTAATAATAAGTAAAAAGGAAATATATAAGCAGCTATAACCCTAAAGATAAGAGACAATATAAAGATATAAGAAACCAGTTAAAGAATACCCTAAAAAAAGAAGTAAGGAATAACTGGAGATAGTTTATAAATAAGTATACTTCTAACCCAAGCCTCCCCTATAATAAAGGCCTTTAGGCTATAGTAAAATGGGTAAAAAAAAAGGTAGGGCGCCTAGTAGAAGACCTATACCTACCACCCCTATAAAGAGTAGGGGAATTACAGGCCACTAATAACAATAATAAGAAGGCAAAGATCCTTATAAAAAGGTTCTTCCCCTAACTGGCTCTAGCAGACCTTAGTAATATTATAGGTAAAACACTAGTAACTCGCCTATAGGTCAACAGCAATATAATAATAGAGGAAATGGCTAGAACTATTAGCCGCCTTTTAAATAATATAGTACTAGGACTAGATAGGATTCTAAATAAGGCCTTAAAGACCTGTGGACCACTTATAGCACCCTAGCTTGTAGATATAGCCAGAGCATACTTTGCTATAGGCTACTACCCACAACTTAGAAGATCTATAATAACGGTTATCCTATAAAAAGAAGGTAAAGTAGATTACTTAGTCCCAGGAAGCTACCGCCCTATTACCTTAAAAAACACCCTTAGTAAGATCTTAGAAAGGGTAATAGTAGACTATATAGCAGATATGGCTAAGGAACACGCCCTACTACCATAAAGCTAAATGGGGGCAAGAAAGAACCACTTAATACTATTAGCACTTACGCTACTTACTACCACCATTAAATCTGCATAGGCGATATAAAGGGATTTTATAGTATTAATGCTTAGCCTAGATATTAGTGGCGCCTATAATAATATACCCTATAAGCGTCTCCTATATATCCTTAGGGTAAAGGGCTTCCTAGAATAGATTATATAATTTATCCAAGGGTTTATAGGCTAGAAAAAAATATTACTAGTTTTTAGCAGATACTAGAGCCTCCCTATTACAGTTATAATAGGAATACTATAAGGATTACCCCTTTTACCTATACTCTTCCTCTTCTTTATAAGTAACCTACTTAACTCCTTTAAAGAAGGGGCAACCTAGGGGATAGGCTTTATTAATAACACAAACCTAATTATATATAGGCCAACAGCCATAGAGAATTGTAGAATACTAGAGAAAGCCTATAATACCTATATAGAATGGGCAAGATAATATAGAGTCCAATTCTTACTAGAGAAATACCAGCTAATCCACTTTATAAGAAAACGTAACCAATCTATAGATCTCTAGCATATAATCTATATCTAAGGCTTTAGGGGTTAACCAGTTTAGGGCCTAAGGGTATTAGGAGTATAGGTAAATAGCAAGCTCTAGTAGAGCGCATATATGGCGCAAGCGGCCCATAAGGGCCAAGCACAGTATATTATATTATCTAGGATTATTAATTCTATATAGGGCCTATACTTCTAGAGGTTACGCCTATTATATATAGCAGTTATCCGGCTAACTATAATATATAGATCCAGTATTTGGGCTATTAGAGAAACTAAGAAAGGCCCCCCTAAATTACTCCTTAAACCACTCTAAAAGGTCCAAACAGCCTACCTCTAGAGTATAATAGGTAGGTATAAGCGAACGGCCATAGCACTGCTAGAGAAGGAAGCCAATATCCCCCCCCTATAACTATATATTAAAGCCGCTATAATATAAAGGGCGTAAAATAAACGCAACTCTAATATTATAAAGTATATTAAGACACGCCTAAATAAACTATAGAGGGACCTAAGAGTGCCCTATAGGAGAATAAACTAACAACCCTAAAGTAGGGAAGATATATTAGAGAAATAGGCAAAGAAAGCAGAAGAAGAATAGTACTGCTTTAGGGCCTAGGCCTATATAAAGGAGGAAGGGAAACGCGTAAGAGGCCAGTAAAGACAATAGTAAGAAAGAGAAAGGAGCTAAAGTAGAGTATAAAGAAATGCTAGGAAACCATCCACCGTAATATAATACTGGTTGGACTAATGCTAGAGAGGCGTATAGGAGTTAAAGGTACAGAGGCTAACTTAGGCAAGAGGAACCCAAGCCGTGGCATAGTTAATACTATAGGGGGTAAATACTTAAGGGCTCCAAAAAGGCCTAATAAAGGCAGAAAATATAATAGTAACACTCTTAAGAACAGGAATAATAGGACTAAAAGATTAGCTCTACTGGGTAGGTGTCCTAGTAGGTAGCCTAAGATGTAAATATAGCTGGCCAAGACAGATACTAAAACACATAATACTATTATGCCCCCTATATACCAACTAAAAAGTAATACTCTTAGTAGCTAGCACAAAGAACTATACTGCTCTTAATATAAAAAGGCCTTAAAGCGGTTACCCAGTGGCTTATTAGCCAAAACATACTAGACTAGTTCTGGGTTGTAAAGGAAATAGTAATAAAGGGTAAAGGGGCGAGTTATAGGCGCCCCCTAATAACTCTATAGTAGTAGAGTAAAGTTTACGATACTAGCGCGTCCGTAGGCTTGTTACGGCAGTAGTAGTTCTTAAGGAGGTTAAAAAGTAAGGTAGAAGAGTACCACCGGTAACTTATAGGCGCTAAGTAGGTAAGTCCTAAAAGGCGGGGAGATAGATCACGGGGTTTTCTTAAATAGAGTTTTCTCCCTATATGTAAATAAGGAGTAGTCCGCGTGGGCCTAATAGGGATCCAAATCGGACGTTAAGCAATGAATAATAATAATAATATATATGCAATCTATACTAATATATAATGCGCTAAGTGTCTTAGGTTAACTCTTAATTTATCTTTATCCTTAAGTTTAAATCTCTCCTATATTAATCTAAACCTTACTATATCATTTATTAGTACTAATATTCGTATTATCTCTTTCTAGTCTTTAGCTTATTCTTCTAGATTCTTTAATATTATAATTAATGCTCCTTTAATATAACTTATCTGTTTTTATAATATAGCTTAATCTAATATAGCCTTCTTATCTAGCCATATGCAAAAATCTTCCCACTTATTATTTCCGCGCTACTAGAACTACTTTTAGTATAGCTCTATAAGTATATACAATCTATCCATAAGGAAGTATTTATTACTATATTATTATAACCTTTTATATATCGTTCCGCAAACCTAATTAGAATTCCTAGATCCTCTTCTTATTCTAAGTTATCTAGTATTAGTGACTTAGTTAATCAAGGCATAAGTATAGCAAGAAGGACGCATGCAAGCCTATATAATTAAATTGTCTATAAATAAGGATCTAAAGCTATAGAAAGGAAAGGAGAAGAAGAGCAGCGCCGGTTAAAATAGGGTTCTTTTATATAGTCCTTTAGTTACGTAACCATAAGTTCTGCCAAGTTCTGCTAGCTAAGTTCTGCTATTTTCTGCTAGAACCGTAATATCTAGCTACTTAACTCTTAATATACCTGCCCTTAGCCTATTAGTAACTTTTTATACTAGTGCTTTGTCCCTTATACGTCTTAATATAGCTAATCTCTAATATAGCTTCTATTCTTACTATGCAAGAATTTGTTATCTAAACTCCTCTATACTTTCCATTTTATTATATCTTACAAATAGGCTTTTAATATTATTAAACTTTTTAATTGTTGTATTAACTTTTTAACCTTTAGGCTAAATACTATGTTCCTTTAGAATTGCTATAGACCTTATTTGTTCTTAAAAATCTTAGCTCCCTAGAAATTATCATCCCGTACTTATTTATTTATCTTTAAACTAAGCTACTACCCTTTTCTATTGGTTTTTGTGCGTTATAGGTTCTTAGATATATCTTATTTTATCTTAAGAATCTTAAGCGTCTTAAATTTTATCTTAAGAATCTTAAGCCTATAGCCTTTTACCTTTATTAAGTAGTAAGCTAGTACTAGTAGTTATCTGCTTACTTAATTATCTTTAGATATTACTTCTTCTATCTTATAAAGTAATAGATGCTGTATCTAATAGTGTTATAATACCCGTTACTAAACCGCGTTCTATAGTGGTCTTAGTCTCTACTTTTATCGCATTATTAAGGTTTAAGCGCCCCTAGTTAGCTTCTTTTTCCTCTTTATTGCTATTAATTAATAAGTACTCTAACTCTATTGTTATTATTACTAATCTTTATCTATATATTACTATAACATCTTAATCTAGCTTATAGAGTTAATCTTATTCTTTATCTAACTCTTTAGTTCCTTTAAGTTCTTATAACTCTAGCTCTTATAGCTAATAGCTTACACTATACTTAATATCCTTATAAATTTAGTATATATTATTATAATAAAACGCGAAGTGCTTAATTAAACACTCCTTGGTCCTACGCAATATACTTATATTTATATTATTATACTCTAATAACCTTATGCCCTTTACTATATAGTTACTCTAACTACCTCTATAGTCTCTAGTAAAATAACCCTACTTTCTATAATTTATATAAGCTCCTTTTTTAAACTATTCTTTTTATTATGGAGTCCGCCTAAATATCTTCTACTACTAAGATCCCTAATTTAGCCTCTACTCCTTAGTCCTATAATTACTTAATCCTTAATCTCTAGGTTTCCATGGTTTCTTATTTTATTATTTAGATTCTTTAGTACCGCTTAGGTCTATTAGCTCTAACCCACCATTCTATAGTTTATAACTCTGCGTCTATTATTGCGTACTTTACGCCTTATATAACTATAGAACTCTATATTGCCCTTTCTTAACTTATTTCCTTTAATAGATCTTATTATTAATCCTAATTAACTAATTAATTAACTCTCTTAGAGTTTCCGCATCTTCTATTAGAATAATTACATTCTAGACTTTTACCTTAAGTCCTTATTTATACTATACTATAAGCGCCTTATTATTCTACTTAACCTATATTATAAGTATTTAGAACTATATAGTATATTTAATTGCTAAAGTGCGTTATACTAGGTTCTAAAGCTTTCTTTCCGCTATAGTTATTACTTCTAGGTTACTAAATATCTATATTAGTCTCTCTATAAACCTATTTTAGTTAGTAAATATATACCATACTTCCTAATTAGTAGTTATTATTTTGTTTATTTAGATCTTAGTAAGGTAAGATTTAAACTATTTAAGTACTCTTCCTATTAGGAACAATCCCGCGTACGCCACTTAGTCTATAGATATTGCTAACTTTACTCCTTATATAACCTTAAGGTGCATTTATACAAGAAATTCTTTAAGCTTTAACTTCTCTCCTAAGAATTGTTTAATTAATAGTAACTTAACCTTAGCTGCTCCAATTCCATTAATTTAGTCTTTAAATATTTAATTATTATCTGTTAATTAATTAACTATTTTCTATAACTAACCTACTATAATAAGCTATAAATCTATATCCCTTATGCTAGTATCCCCACTAGTACCTAAAGTAGTTGCCGTCATCAATAGTGTTATAACTAGTGCTTTTAGTAGCATATTATTTAACTTTATTAATACCGTAACTAGGTAGTAAATGTATAATAAAGCCTTATAGGAAATACCACAGTAAACTCACTAATAGGCTAGGTATATAGGTAAATAAGAAGTTAATAGTATAATAAGTATAAGTGGTAAAGTGGTTGCCTAACAAATTAACTCTAATTATATTCTAAGATTTACTATAAGGAAAGGAACTATCTAGGTAGGGACTATGGGTCCTTAAATACACATCTATACCCCTAAGAAAGTCGTTACTCTATTTACTCTATCTACTCTATTCGCTCTATCGTAGATCTTATAGATTACACAAATTATATAAATTATATCACGTGACCTTGGCTACTATTTCTCGTTACGTAGCTTTACTGGTTCCATTTTGGACCGTGCCCTTATTCACTAACTAGCTTTTTCCAACTCCTCTCTAAGTAGTCATAGTATTGTACTTAAAGCGTCCGTAATATATAGTCTATAGACTTACAGTAATATATATTTTTTCCGTTTTTATCTTACGCTAGCTTATTTTTATATAGTTTTTAGGTATATAGAAGAATTAGGCTTTAATATTTACCCTAACCTTAAGAAGAAAGCTTAATTAAAGAGTATTTATAATCTGGGATAAATCTACTTTAGAGATTATTTTTCGTACAATGTAAAAGAAGAGCTTTAGCTTAAAATTATTAATATGGGAATACTAAGCCGCTAATCTAATTATAATTGGATTATAATTGGATTACGAACTAACAATCTAATTATAATCTAATTAATAATCTTATCTAATTGCAATTAGTCTAATCGTTTATAACTCTAATAGTGCGATCCTTTATGCTTATAGAATAGATTTAGCTAAGTTAGGCCAATCTTATTTATTGTCTAGCCATTGTTACTAACACTAATTAACCAATTGTGTAGTATAATATTGTCCTTATATTATGCAGCCTAGTATATTACTACCTTAAAGATAATAAGTAGTAGAATTATAAACCCTAAGGTATTAATAGCTTTAATAATTATAACCTATTCATAATTGCCTAGCTATACTAATCTAGGCTGGCCAGCCCTATTAGTTCTAGTAATAACTTTTATAGTTACAATAATACCTATTTAAAAGCTAGTTTTATTAAAATTCTAAGTATCTTTATTAAGAATCCTATATTATATTTTTATATCTTAAATATATTTAAACTAGCCCTAAATAAGTATAGGATCCTTATATTTAGTATACTAGTAAATATACTTATAACTTTATTTAGATTATAGGTTGTTATAGCGCTTAATAAATTTGTATACCTATTACTTGCTAACTAGTTATAATCTAGTATACTAGGTAGCTAAAAGGCTAGCTATCTGCCGTATGGTAGTAGCCCTAAGTAGCATACTGCGTTAATCCATTAATAGGATCCACTGCTTAAGGCTCTCTTCTTGTGCTAGTATAAGATAGCAATTTAAGGCAATAAAACCGCGTTTTGCTTTAATGCCTTTATCGCGTTACCGGGCTGTGGTTTAGGGCACATTGTATGTGCTAGTGGCAGCTTAGAGGCTTTAAAATTGGCCTTGCTTATAGGCATTAATAGCTAGAATAAGTCTGCCCTCTTAAAAAACGGGATTTTGTTGTTGTAGTGTAGCCATTAAGGTAATAATTTAAGTAACGCATCGCGATTTTCGCGATTTTAATAGGTGGGCCACATGCCCGCGTGGGCCACTTGCCCGCAGACTACGTTACTACCTCTACCCCTTTTTAACGGGCAATACTACATTAAGGTATATTTCTTCTTATAACTTTAAATTTATAACTCTTATAAAAAATCTTTATATTATAAAAATATAGAAATTATAAAGCCGAATCTAATAGTATAAAAATTATAGTTTTTAAATGCGTGGTTATTAAAATGTACGAATTATAAGTTCTACCGGTCGTATTAGTTTAATTCGCGATTAAAAGCTGTATTCTACCTCTCCCTTTCTACCGCCGGCTTTGCAAGGCTATAGATCTACCTCTTCTATGTGCATCGCCCATAGAAACTCTATAGAAACTCTCATTTTGATGGGGTAGATATTGCTGAGTAACCCTGCGCGGGCCAACTGCACTGCACGGCCGTGTGGCTCGTCAACTTCTTGCGTCAATCTCGTGCGAAAGGTCCCTATTGAGTCACTGTTCTGCCCCATACTGGTTCGAGCCTCGTTCCGGAAAATTCCTGCGTCATACCGGAACAAATCGTCTTCAAAAAGGAACGATTCGTGTATCGGTTTTATTGTCTTGATTCCGGAACAATTGCTTTATTCCGGAAAAGATCTTTAAAAGATCAGGCCAATTATAAGGCGGTACAGCAGCATAAGACTTATTATGAATCGTGAAGCTCTTTGAAATATATTATACTAATAACTTTGGTTTTCTTCCCCTTTTAATCTAATTGGTAAATCGTTATCGCATAACGTCCAGAACAGCCTTAAATTACCCCAACTATGCGTACACGACGTCGCCAAAACGGCTAGTTGATAAGCCTAAGTTTGGTGGTTGGTTTATATTTTATAACTAGGTGCAAGGCATTTTGTAGAGCTCTCGTGGAGCCCCTTAAGGTGTTGATTTTCTTGTTGCGATTACCCAATTAGGACTAGCGTAGGGGCTCCGAAAGTCAAACTTTGTAAGCTTCATCGTCTGTTAAATTTTCTTATTAGTCCTTCCTTATTTACCGCCTCTATATATGACTTAATTAGATCCTTAACAAGATGCACGTCTTATCTGTAAGTTCTGAATATATATTAACTTAATTACCAGCTTAAATCTAATACTAGCAATAGCAATGTCAACCTCCGCAACTACCTCCGTGACCACCTCCGCACCTAATGCAATTGCCTCTCCTTTTACCGCAGACGACTTCTATAACGTCTCTTACGCTATTTCTGCCTTCTTAGTTATAGTAAAGCCTGCCTTTACTAAGTATCTAGAAGAAACTAGAGTTAACTTAATAAAGCGCGTTACCTAGTTTAAATACAATAATCTTGTTTCCTGGCTCGCAGATCTAAATTATATAGCCCGTTTATAGGAAGAACGCAACGCCAAATCAAAGGCCAAGCAACGGTGGTATATAAGAGAGGATGTTTACCCAGAGCTGCGAGGTCTTTGGAGGCGCCCGATAGGGCCTAATGAGCGGGCCTTAAAGGTGGTTCCTAAGCCGGATATTTATGATATAATTGTAAGGAAGCATAGTGATGTTAAACACTTAGGACAGAAGAAGACTTACCGTATAATTGCGACTGAGTATTACGGTATAAGATCTATCAAAGTTAAATAGCTGCTTAAGCACTATCAAATCTGTAAGGAGTAAGTGTTACTTTTAGAAAAAATCTTAGTTGTATACGTATGCTAATATTCTTGCAGAAAGGCTTCCTCTACTATAAGGCCTCTACTTAATGTAATCGTCTCTTCAGCTCCCTTTAATCGTATTTAAGGCGATCTAATTAATATGCGCTCTGAGCCCAACGGCGAATATAAATGGATCCTACAGATACGCAATTACTTTAGTAAATACTACACCCTCTACCCTCTTAAGCAGAAGACTGCTGAGGAAGTCGCTGCTGCCGTATTACAATGGATATATTACCACAGTGTTTACCCGCGTATTTGGCAGAGTAATAACGGTATAGAGTTTAAAGGCGCCCTTCTTATATTACTTTGTCGCTACGGAGTGAAAGTTATTAACAGCCGCCCACGCCACCCTTAATTGCAAGGCCTGGTAGAGCAGGCCAATGGCTTTGTAAAGAAGAAGCTTTATGCAGTAAAGCAACTCTTAGGAACTTCGCGATGGGCAACAGCTTGTCTAATCGTCGCGGCCTTAATTAATTGCACATACCACGAATTAATTGGCTGCATGCCTTTTCGCTGTCTATATAGAAGAGATCCTTGGGCTTCTGCTTTAGTGGCGCCTGCCCTAAGGGCCACGGCAGAGCCTCCGCCCGATACTGAAGTCTCTAAAGTTAAGGATAAGGATCTAAATAGCAATAAGGAAGTTTTAGGCCCTCTACTAGAAGAGAATGGTGATGGGCAAGAGGCTGCTGAATAGAAGCGCAATAAGGAGGATAATCGCTCTATTGCTTTAAGCGCCCTTACTGCTTCCAATAAGGATCGCGATGATATTTCTAATATGGAAGACAATAGTGATTGGCTCTTAACCTCGGGTAAATCTTCTAATAAGGAAGATAAGGAAGAGAACTATAATTTACCTAATAGATTGCAAAGGCAAGAGACTCCTCCAAATTATACTCTATCTAATAACGATCGCCTCTCTCCTAATTACTTACCAATCTTAATTTGAACTCGTTAAATTCAATTATTAGGATTAAGTAGATTTAGGCAGCCTCCACCTTTACTAAAAGGCTTTCTTACACCAAGCCAAGAGGCCAGTATGCGGGAGGCGATTAAGATAATGGATAGAGAGGCCGAAGCCTTGGCGGTAGCAAGATCTAAACCTACCGCAGATCTATATTGTACAGCTAAGAGAGCTCTACAATCTATCTAGCAGTAAGAGCAATTGTATCCAGATGACTGGATTAAAGATCTAGATGATCTTTACTATACCCCCGGAGGCTACTTTATGGATAATCTTGCTGTTTAAATTAAAGCTCTATGATTACAGCTCTATCGCGAAGCTGGTGGAGCCGGCGTTCCACTAGCAGATCTTTAAGAGTATCACAATGTAGTCACACCTGCTTTTAGGTATAAGTTAAGTCGGGCAATTAAGAACTTAAATAACCCTATTTACGCCATTCCACCGTGGCCAGAGCTTAAGCGGCAGGTGTTAAAGAAGCTTAAAGAGTGCCAAAAGGAACTACGGCTGTAGAGGCGTTTAGCAGAGCCGGACTCTATTCACAATATATTGGATATTTACGAGAGAGTTTAACAGCGATCGGCTTACTCTCGCGACTAGATAAAGAAGAAGTACGGTACGCAGTACTCTATCACTATATTTAGTGTAGGCGACTTGGTCCTTTTTCCAATTCCTAAAAAGCTTTAAAAGGCTACTAAGATCTCTTGTATACCCGGCTATATCTATAAGATCCGAAATTAAGGCTACTATAAGATTCGTACTTAATACAGAATTGTAAAAGAGCCCTTTCTTAGCAACGAGCTTATTAAACTAAGAGAGACTTATAACGCTTAAATTCCTATAAGTATTAGTAAGATTGTACCACTTTTAAAAGTAGTAAAAGCTTACCTAACTACTGCACGGCCTACCAGCTGTACATGTAAACAAGGATGCAGTAATTACCAATATAGTTGTTAAAAAGGGAATACAGAGTGTTCTATATACTGCTATAGAGGGAAACACTGTACAAATTAATTAACAGAGGACTCTGTAGAGCCTCCTACAAGAGGCTATAGAAGGCTTGCTAGTACTCAGCTTAGCCCTTAATTAAAGCGAGCCCGATGGGAGACCTTATCGCAAAGCCCTATACTACCTTAATTAACAATAGCAAATATAGAAGGCAATCAATTAAGCCCACCTTAAAGGCTGCGTAAGGCGAAGGAAAGGAAAACCACAAAATAAGCAAGGTTAGCGCAGTAAGGGGAAATCTAAATCGCGATCGCGCTAAACCTAATTAGGCAATCAGTCTACGGCCAGTAGAACCTTAGAGGGCCCGGTTTTAAAGAGATCTTAGTAAGATTGGAGCTTTATAAGATTTTTAATTTTAATGTTAGGGAACGTAATTAATTACCCCTAACCCAATTGGCTTCTACCACTTATAGGCTCTATCTACAACGCGGAAAAGCCTTTAAATATACTTATTAATCGCAGTGTAATCTAGTTTAGATGGAATTTAATGGTGTTATGGTGGTTAGGGGGGGCGGTTAAATTTAATCTCTAAAGCCTTACGAAATCTCAGTAGAAAATCAAAATCTTCTACTTTTGTGCCAAATATCGCAATTATGCTCTACTAGATGTTCAATTATAATATGCAAGATATATTACTACTTATTTTATACCTAAAATTAACTAAATTATATATTCACCATTATTTGCAACCATCTGCTATAC
>Ga0307507_10005297_pt1 | contig 21358 bp, 8 predicted proteins | sample 7_EM_MG_FD_207223 | JGI IMG/M metagenome (GOLD analysis project Ga0307507, IMG submission 207223) | Populus trichocarpa ectomycorrhiza microbial communities from riparian zone in the Pacific Northwest, United States - 7_EM | ecosystem: Host-associated > Plants > Roots > Unclassified | place... | reverse complement strand
AAGGCCCTGGGAACTCAAAGAACCGGCTCCTACCAAGGCTTCGTCCGGTTCGCGTCCATCACGCAAATCAATACCCAGTACGACCTCTTTACTGAGCGCCAGTACACCCAGCAGCGTCAGCAGCACCCAGTACTTACCTACAACCCCGACACCGTCTGCTACCTTGCAGATCTGCTACGTCAAAAATCACGTCAATAACACGCCCAAACGCCAGCGTGCCCTTTTCCCTTTTACAGCCTTTGCAAGCCATAAACACTATAACCTACACCACGATCTACGCCAGTCATTATGTCCGACACAGGAATCCAACATCCGCGCTGGGCCAACGGGATTACCCTAACTAATAAGACTACCGCAGAAGACGTCACCAACTACATCAAGTTCAAAATTAATGAGTATACTAAGTACAATTTTAAGGATAAAAGCCTGTGGGAATTATACCAAGAGGACTTTAACAATTTTACAGTGCAGACATTTAAGGATGCCGACAGGTCTGCAATTAAGGGACTCAAACAACTACTCCGATGTAATAGAGTATGGGTCTTTAATAAGAAGGAGTTAGTACCACAAGCACTATATAACGTCGCTCACGAGGACGACCGTACGGAATAGTTAGATAAAGAAATTAAACTATTCATCAACAACGAAGGACCCTTCAATTTATATGCCATAAACTACCGCCTCAAATCACGTTTATTAACTCCCTTAATATCATCTGTACCCCAGCAAGCTGCTCCGTCCACGCAAGCTCTATCCGCGCAAGCTCCGCCCACACAAGCCTCGTCCGCGCAAGCTCCGTCCACGCAAGCCCCGTCCGCACAAGCTCCACCCGCGCAAGCTCCACTAGCTTTACCCTCTTCCTTAACCAAAGCCAAGGATCCGCGGCAGCCAAGCCCATACAAACCTCCGTAACCTGCCCAGCAACGGTACAACTCAGCTCCAGCTGTCTTAAATAACCTTCCTACGGCCGAGCTCCCCTTGCCTATAAACGTTACGGCTCCGCCTACAAACGTCACGGCCCCGCCTATAAACGTAACGGCCCCGCCTACAAACGTTACGGCTCCCTCTGCGAACGTCACGGTTCCCTCCACGAATGTCACAGCTCCCTCTACAAATACCCCTGTAACACCTCAAACACCTATTGCATTTGTACCCCAACAACCTGCCCAGCAACAGTACAATTTTCAGCAGCCTGCCTAGCAGCAGTAGTACGACCCTTGGCAACCTAGCCGACAACAGCATACCCTATTGCAATTTACCCGACAACAGCAACCAGACCCAGGAGGAGGAGGAACAACATTATACAATACTTGGTTGTTAGCCCTTCTATCTATTTTCCCCTATAGTCTGCAACAGCTCTACAACCCTTATACCTTCCGAAGCCGCCACACCTTTGGTTCTGACTTCAACTACACTCTATTACGGGACACCTTGGCAACACCTTATACGCGCCTACCTGTTTCTACCGCAATATCCGCAATATCCGTAGCGATATCCGCAATATCCGTAACGATATCCGCAACGTCTGCAATATCCGCAATATTTGCAATACCCGAGATATCCGCGATTACTGCCCTGAGTACCTGTTGACCTATATACTTCTTCTTTGTACCTCCTTACCTTTTCTCCTTACGCAATGTCTTAATTTTATCACACAGTTCATACAAGGGAAATGGATTAATGGTTTTTCCACTACCTACGCTTTTTCTATGGATTATCTAATAATTTGGTATAAAGCCTATTATTCTTCTTTCTTTTTGTAAATGTCGCCAGTGTCTATACAAGTAGAGGTTGTAAATAACGTTACGCGCAGAGCGTATGCGGCAGGGGCTGTATGCGTAGTGTAGGTCACCTGACTACCTACGGCCCGATAGATAGCCCGACCTTTATTACCCCTTTCTTTCTCTTTGGGTAGACTAAGAAAAGACACAAATGAATTAAGAACCAGTTACCTTATATTGCAATTGCAGTACCCCCCCGGGTGATACCGACATAAGCATATATAAAAGAATTTTTTTTATAAATTCAATATTTTATATATACTTTATTAATATTATTATTCATTGCTTAACGTTCGATTCGGATCCCTATTGGGCCTACGCGGACTACTCCTTATATACATATGGGAAGAAAACTCTGTTTGAGAACAGGGTCCAGCTAAGCGTGGTCCGGAAAAAGTTGAACGTGGTCACCAATGGAACGCCGGAAAAAGGTCGGCGGTACTTAACTTTTATCCATACAGAACGCGCATCGATAGCCATATTTAACTTAAGCGACCACATAAACTAAAATATCTAGAGTATATGCTACGCATATACACAGAGACACATATACACAGATATGCATATATATATATATACGCGTATTTATACGTCCCTTAGTAAGCTATACTAATAATAAGTAAAAACTATACTAAAGCAAACAAGAGTATAGTAGGGTGGTTAAACGGCCTACCAGTTAGTATCTATAACTATATACTATGTATATACTAAGTATACGCAGATACCCCAGATCGCACCTAATATTAAACACAAAGACGATGGTTCTAAAGATAATATAATTAGTAGAGAGGGTATTAAAGATAAGGAGAATAAGAAGGATAAGGAGGTTAAGGGTTAAGATAGTATATAATAGCAGCTTCTATTTCATATAGGTCTCTCTAAGGTAAGACTCTATATGGCTCCATATATAGGCTATATATAGGCCGTGTATATACTAAGGATAGCCAGAGCATATTTTAAGACTATAGAGCACTTATTAGCTCCTATAATAAGTATTAAATTATCATCTAAGAGGCAGTAGACTATATTATAATGCTAAAATATCTAGTAATTAGAAAAAAAGGAATTATATACTTTATCTATAAAGCAACACCTCTACTATCTATAGATGCAGATAAAGAAACAGTGCGTAAGGTTATTAAGCAGTATATATTAAAGGTAAGCAATATATATACTAGGCATATGCGATATTTATACCTCTAGTAGATTTAATTCTTATTCTATAAAACTAGTAACCCTAGGATTACACAACTACAGCTTCTTAAAGAAAATAATTAGGAGAGTAGAAAAGCATTTTATTAAGCATTTAAATATAGCGGTATTAGACACTGCGAGTACGCCTATAAGGATATCCTCTATATATACCCCATATATAATAGGGTTAAGCTTGAATTAATTAATAACCTCTAAAAGCGTAGCAGTTGTTTATACTAGGCGGTAGAGATTAATAAAAAGCTTAAGTAAAGTATAGAGAAGTAAGTATTGTTTATATATATTAAATATATACTTATAATATATAGCTACTATCACAGTATTCTATAATTATGGCGGTAGTGTATCTACCCTAGTACATAAGAACGTATATATAGTAAAAGCAGACTAACAATATTTTTTCGGTATAAAGTACGTGTATGGCCAGGGTATGCGTAATATATACTTATTATATACAGATTAAGTTTATCGGTTATTCTAGTAGTAGTAATACTAAACTATAGCATACAGCCTGGCCTTTATTATTAATAACTGCCTAAGTAGATATTTAATACCTTCATCTACTTATAGAATATAGAATTTAAGAACTAAAACAAAAATGTACCTATATTAGACATTTAACGTTAAAGCGAAAATATTATGGTATGTAATATTATATTTATATATGCTACGTATATATTAACCCTATATAGGGTTCGACCACCCATAAGGCTAAGGTAGAGTAGTAAGCCAAATATATAGTGCATAGCTAGATTGCTATATTCCTATTAATATAGCATAGTATTCTTATATTTGCCTTATTACGTGGAATTCTTATATATATTATCTACTATACCTAACAAAACTACCAATTGACCTTGCTAACGACGTAGTTAAAGTAATAAGGTAGGTAGAAGTCCTAAACCTTACTATATATATGCCCCGTATATACATAGCATATATAAACAAAATTACTTACTATAGTATAGATCGATTCATCCTATTACCGGAATATTATACTTTATATAGAAAGTATAGGACGCAAACACTATGTATAGTATATAGTAGTCTAAATATTAAGGATCGAATTACTACTTTAATTTAAAAGGAGAGGATGCTATAATTCCTATAGGGGACGGCATATATAGGTAAGTATAGGTTAGACATACGCTATATATATATAGAGCCTAAGCAAAGTAGGTATGCTACGCGAATTCTCTATAGACTAATATAAAGAGAATACCAAGCAATGGATTTAGGTAATTTATAACTTTAATAACAAGCATTTCCTTATTATATATTATATATACACATAAGCAAAGGCATTCTAACGTGTAATATATATTAAAATGGACCTATTATTTAAAATAGTATAAGGTAAAATAAATCTATTCTTAATTGCTAAGTAGGACGAGAATTTAAAACATATGCACGCCCTATACTACACATATACTATATATAGGCTAATATTTATAACAGGAATTAAGGTGTGAGTATATGCCTTTCTTAACCTAGAAACACGTGTTATATATATAAAGATATTTAAGCTAGTATTTAAGGTTTTAGGTAATGCTGCCCAATTATCTATATAATTTATATATATTTACGGAACTGGACTTTACACAGCTATAGTTAATATATATAAGAAATAAGCTAGTAGTATATATACAGAACGTATACGCTTTATATATGCCTAGCATATACTAATAATATATAGGTTTTAGAGATTACCTATATATAATTAACCTATTATATAAATAGGACGAACACCTTTAGTATATACTTATATTCTGCCTAGTATATATTAAATGGAACTTTGTAAAGCGCTTTCTAACTTATAAAGCAAGATATATTATAAAGCAGATATAGGAAGCGGAGATAGAGTAGAAACTTATAGCGCGTATATAAAGTATATACATACTATATCTAGAGCTTACGTCTTAGATAAATAATAAGAAGAAAATATAGATACTAGCCAGGCTTATAAAAGAAAAGTTAAAGGTCCCTTATAAGTAGTAGGCATATACACAGAAGTATACTAGAATTAGTAAAAGTAGTTACTTTTAAGACAATAACTTTACTGGTTAAAAATTATGCGTACTTGCTATAGTACTTTAGTAATACATACGCTCTATATATACGGTGCATATTCTAATAATTTAGTATAGGCTTAAACTCTATATATAAGAGATATTTAATCTATAAGAGCTATATAAAGATATGGGAATAAATAATATATAGAGAAATCATTACGACTTAAAGCGGATAGCAGTATAGCTATAAAAATAATATATATATATACGCTGTAAATGTAAAGTAAATGCTAAGCTTAAATAGCCTAGAAATAGCGGAAAGTAGCTAAGCAATAAGCTAGAAATCCTAGACTAAAATTTCCTTAAAATTCTTAGAACCTATTTAACATCCCTAAGCTAAATCTATAGAATATACCTAGTATAGAATTATCTACTATATTTAGTAGGCAGACTGTATCGCAGATAAGTGCAGCGGATAATAATATTATATTAATATTAGATACGTTGCGCGTATCTATAGTATATACAACGTAGATACTGTCCCTACCATCTTAAAGTTAAACGCCCTGGACTGTGGGTAAGAGGTATAGGTCTAACCTATCTACAGAGAAGATAGAAAAGGAGGCATATATACTATATATAAAAAATATAGAGCAATAAATTAGTAAATTAAAACAGGCTAAAGATATATATAATAAAGAAAAGGAACTAGCAGAGCTTAAAAAGTAGGCGTAAAAGCATAGTATTAGTATATAGGGCGCATATGCATAGTATACGGAGAGCATATGTTATAGAGTTCTATTACCATAAATAAAGAATTAATTAATATAGGCCTATAGCCCCCTACGCCCTATATTAGGTATATACCTAGCCTATCCGCCTAGTAAACTCTACTAAAACTCTAATAATGCATATTATATACTATATATGCAGTATAAAGGCCTAGTATATACTATAACTTAACCAGTAAGGCGAGATAAGTAACGGGCTCCACCTGCGGTAGGAGTGGCTTATATAAAGTATAAGCATAATATACGCAGAAGTAGAATAAACTAAACTTACTAGAGCTCTTACTACTACTATAGCGGCGGCTAGTTATTTTTTTGCTCCCTATACTAAATATTAGTAGTATATATATAGGATATATGCAAAGCAAACCTACTACTTTAGTGGCGTGTGGACGGTAAGGGGGATTCCTTACAGTCGCCTAAAGGGGTTAGACCGCGCTGCATATATAGTTAGCGTATACTAAATATATATAGGTAAAATACTAACCTTGCGCTTTAAGCCGGTAGAGGAAGTAGTAGGGCTAACACGCTATTTCCCTCATATTAGCATACGCCTAGCATAAGCGCGTATAAACCTATGGTTAGTAGAAAACATTAGGGGTTTATATATATATAGTATATACGCGTATAAGCTAGCAATATAACTAAGTAGTGGTTTTAGTAATATATATATAGGGGATATACTAAATTAAACTTTCCTAGTCTCCTAAATAAAGAGTCAAGCGTTAGTTTTGGAATTAGGTAGTAGCTTTAGTAGTAGCCGTGCTTATTCCTTATATACACTACCCTTAGGCCTATAAGTACCTTTAGGTCTAAAATTAAACTTAGGGGGAATAAGTATATAGATAGATAGATATATATATTAGGGTATAGTGCGAATATATAAAAGCGATACTAGTGCTCTTACCTTATAATAGAATTGCCTACCAAATTAGGCGGCAAATGCCTAGTCTTAGGCACTATATCTAATTAGCTTAGGCTAAGCATATATACAGCATAGATTAGATATATATAAAGAGTATATAAACATCTGTATACTCCAAGATCCTAGACCATAAAGGGCTACATATAAGGGATATTATTGCGGTCACCTTAGGTTGCCCTTAGGATAACCTCCAGACGCCCCTTAGTTGGTCGCCAGTCACGTACCGGAGGCACGTGCCTGTAGTATATAGTCTCTATAATCCCAGAGGCCTTACCTCCTTAAAGATTCGTCTCTCTCACTAATCTATCCTGTTCTATAATTGTGTCCTTATAGCCCCCTGTCTATAAAGTCCCCTTATATTCGAATCCTTCCTACTCTATTTGAAAGGGCAGCTGGTTTTAAGGACTAGATTGTTTGTTTACATCTTTTATTTATATCCACTATCTTCCCTTAAAATCTCGCGACGACCTAAATGGAAACTCTACAGATACCTTATAGAAAGCCGTTGCATTAAGGTAGGAAGGTCCCTCCAATAGTAAGAGATTGCGACAATATAAACCTCTGGGTAAGATGGCTGAATAAGCCCTAATACCCAGATGCATTAGGAGCTCGAAGACTCTCGCATACCTATAGTTACTGCTAAGGAAAACGCAGACACCCTCTATAACAGATATAACGCTGCTAGAAAGTAACTAGAACTCCTCTAGCCCCACCTAGGCTAATTAGAAGACTAAGTGCCAGAGGTAACACCAAGATCTTCCCCTAAGCCAGAAATGCCAGAGGAATATACTAACGCGTCCAACTAGGGACCTAATTAGAACCCTCCCAGAAGACCACCGGCCCATAATTAGCATAGTGGCGGTGCACAGACTGCTTATAAGCTAAGCGGGCCTACCCTTTTAGGCAATCTAACCTAAACACTGACTTAAGACCTAAGGCTTATTAGGAAACCTGTACTAGTTACTAGTACTAATACTACCTTTATAGCCGGAGCTTCCCTAGGCCCAAGTTTAGAAAGTTAAGAGCCCTATACTAATATCCTTTAAGATGGATATCAGGAAGCTGTTATAAGGCTCTTGGAAGCTATATAGGAGGAAGCCACTAATAAACATATTAGAACCCTTTAAGGGTAAATTTAGATCTGGTAGGGTTTGATCTAAGCTAGATAAGTTCTTTTACAACCTAGCTAGGGCTAAGGGCTTTTTAGGGGCTACCTAGTACCAATCTAAGGAAGTATAGAAGACTTAGAGAGGCATTTATGTAATAAATAGAAAAAGGATATAGACTGACTAGCTAAGGCCTTTAGTAGTCTAGAACTCCGTTATAGACCTAGCGCCCAACAGTTGGACAACTGGGTTTGTAAAGTAGACAACTTCTTTAAAATGCTAATAATACAAGATAATACTAAAGAGCGTATATAATGGATTATTAGTAGGATTAAAGACCAATTACTAAACTAGATTGCGCTTAATCAACTTAATAAAGAGCAAGTTATTATATAGCGATAGCTGTAGACCTTCCTAAAGGGTTAGACCCAAGATCTGCAGGTTATATAATATAATAATGCAGAACAATTCTGGAATGGTGTATAGCTAGACCGTTAAGATTTCCGCCAGTTTATAAACTTTGTGGAAACTTATACTTAATAGATAGATCTAGAACCCTTTAAGAACAAAAACAGTAGCATCTATAAGAAGAAGAAGATTAGATTTATCTAGGCTAGAATTAAGCTAGTAATTTATAACAAAATAAAGCGTGTGGGAGCCCTATTGTGGATTACTATATATGCTGATTTTAAACAAGCGGTTCTAAATGCCGAGGATGCGGTAAGGAACCAAACCTCTTCCGGTAAGAAGCTAGGGGGTAGCTAGAAGCGCGGGCACTTTAGTAGTAATATAGGGCAGACTTAGTCTTTAAAAAAGCCATTCTTAAAGAGAAATCTAGAATGGTTAAAGTTAGGGACCTTAAGTAATGGGAAAGACTCCTAGGGCCAACCTAATACCTATTTAGCACCCTTATAGAAACACTCTAAAAAGTTAAGAGAAAACTTCTCTAGAGGTAAACCCAATTAGAAAAATAAGCAGGGCGACAACCGCACTAATAATTTAAAAAAAGAAAAGCCCTAGTCGTGGACCTCTCCTGGCTGCAACTAGGGCAAGACATAGAAGGAGAGACTCTCCGTATTGCTATTAAGCTGGAAATGGTACTCCCTATAGGCAAGGTACGTCAGTTCTAAGCACTATATAATAGCGGCGCCGAAATCAATCTTATATAATATAATTTGGTAAAAGAGCATAAGCTTATCCTATTGCTAAGGTGGTGGAAACCTACTATAGGGTTCCTAGATAAGTATTAAATTAAACTATATAGTGCCTATAAGCTTATAGTGTCAGTGGCTAATATATATAAATACACTAAGGCGGTCGGCCCGCAACCCTTCTAGGTGGCTAACTTTGTAGGTTATAACCTTATCCTTAGATATCCTTGGCTTATAGAAGCAGATTCTAAGATACACTTTAAGATAGAAGCCTTTAAATAGTGGAACAATAAAGAATTGGAAGGGTGCATATTACTAATAAGCTTAAAAGACATCCTAGAGGATATAGCTCTAGGCGAAATAGTATACACTCTATACCTAAAGGAGTATTGGATCTAACCTCTATTCTATAGCAAGATGGGTATAGAGCCTAGTATAGGTAATAACCCTTCTGTAATGGATACCCTATAGAGAACTGCCGGACAGGTCGCAGAGATATTATAGGGAGGTGGCGATCTTAAAGATTTTATAAGATACTTTTATTGTTATAGGTTACTCTGGCTTAAGTAATACGCGGAGAGTATACTACGGCACCTTAAACGCTGCGTTAAGGAGTTCCCTACCATCTACTAGCTACTGCATAAAACTGTTTAACGTACAGTAGTAACTATGTATAAATAACCACCATAGCGCGCAACGCTGCCCGTAAGTATTTTAAGGGAGCTCCAGGACCTATCTAATAATAACGCAGAGGATAAACGCGACCCCAATTTATTGAATATCCCAGTAGGCCTAAGGGACTTACTAAGGGTATTCTCAGGCAGGCGAGTAAAAGTTATTTAGCGGAACTTGGAATACGATTATACAATTAATTTAGAAGAAGGTAAGCAGCTGCTAAACCTTCCTATCTATAACCTCTCTTGTAAAGAGCTTAAGATCCTATGGGAGTACCTTAATGGCTTACTAGAAAAGGGATAGATATAGCCCAGTAAGTTACTGGCAGGCGCGCCAATTCTTTTTATCCCGAAACTAGATGGAATTATAAGGCTATATATAGACTACTACGGTCTTAATAAAATCACAATTAAGAACTATTATCCACTACTATTAGTTAGTAAAATGCTGGATTAGCTATCTAGGGCGAAGATCTTTATAAAGCTAGATCTATAAGACGCCTATTATAGGCTCTGTATTAAAAAAGGGGATAAGTGGAAGACCGCTTTTAAGACCTAATACGGCCACTTTAAGTATATAGTAATGCCTTTTGGGCTAGCCAATATGCCTACGACATTTTAATCGCATATTTATAGAGCCTTAGGGGGACTAGTTAACCGTATATATATTATTTATTTAGATAACATTCTGATCTACTTAGAAGATAAGGATTAGTACAAGCAATATATCCGTAAAGTGCTAGAACGCTTAGATAATTGGGGCTTCTATACTAAGGCGTTAAAGTATATCTTTAATACTAAGCAGGTTAAGTTTCTGGGTTACATTATAACGCCTATAGGTGTAGTTATAGACCTAGTACGAGTATAGATAATTTAAGAGTGGCCGGAGCTAGAGAGCTATTGTAATATTTAAGTGTTCCTAGGCTTTGCCAATTTCTATAGGCGCTTTATCTATAACTACTTAAACGTTACCTAATACTTATCTAACTACGTTGCTAAAGCTTCTTAAGACCCGGCTTAAGAAGTAAAAAGCTTAAAGGCGGGAAGAAAGAAAACTAAAAAGGGACCAACTAAATAGTATAAACTATAGACATGGCCTGGAAAGGTATAGGAAGCCTTTTAGGAACTACGCGCAAAGCTTATAGAAGCTCTACTACTACGGCATTTTAACCTAGATTAGCCACTAATAATGGTTACTAATATATTAAATTTTGCCCTTACTAGTATCCTACTGCAACCCAATAAGTATCCAAACGCTACCCAGCTCTATTAGAGACCAGTAGTATTTTATAGTAGAAAATTCCAGGGACCTAAAGTTAGGTATTATACCCACAATAAGGAACTACTGGCTATAAATAACTGCTTTAAACAGTGGCGACACTACCTTAAGCACGCAAGCTATACCACTTGTGTACTCTTAAATTATTATAATCTACGCTACTTTATAACTATAAAGGAGCTTATACCTTAATAGGCCAAATAGGCAGAGAAGCTCACGCGATTTAATTTTAAGATTAAATATAAGCTAGGGGAAAATAACCCTGCTAATAGACTATTATGACGGCCAGACTATGCCAAAGGCTTTAAAACGGGAGAAGGAAAATAGATAATAGATATTTTACTCCCTATATTGCAAAATAAGCTCTAGGTATAGGATACTTAAGCACCTATAGCTCTAAGCACTAAGTCTTAGGCAGTATAAACCCTATTGGCTTCCACTAATATTCTAGCTAGTACCTAGTCTATTGCTAATAAGGGTCTAAAAATACCTAGACAAGATATTCCTAATATACTCTTAGAACCTAGTAATATGTTACCTCTAATTACTAAGCTATCCCCTTAAACTAATAGCGAAGCTATAGAGCAATTGGAACTTGGAGCCCTATAAAGACTAAAGGACTTTAACCTTATAGCGGCATTCCTAATATATGCGCACTAGAGAGTTGTAAGATCTATAGTACTATCTAGTTGTATATTTAGAGTAGTATAAGACAAAACAGCTTTTACCTAGGAACTATCTAAAAGGTTAATAGATCTTATCTATAAGGTATAACGGAGGGACGCCTCCTATGCTATCTTTAATGCGGAAGTAGACTGAAAACGTGACGGAAAGGAAGCTGCTAGGTACTACTATTAGGAACTAGACCCAATAGGCCTACTATATAGATATGGCAAGGTTTAGGTGCCATAAGAAGCAAATCTACGTTAGAAAATTCTTATAAAGAATTACAATAATCCATTAGGCAGCCACTATAGTTAAGCTAAGACAGTAGAATTACTTTAACATAAATACTATTGGCTAAAGCTTAATTAGGAAGCAAAGGAATATATTAGCCACTATAAGAAGTGTTAAGTATACAAAATCCAAAGGCATAAGCTATGGGGTTTACTTAAATTAGTTCCCCCCACTAGTAAGCTATAGCAATATTACGCTATAGACTTTATTATAGATCTCCCGCCCTTAAAAGTTAGGTAAGGATAAACATACGATTTGGTCCTAGTACTTATTAATAGGTTTTTAAAATATGTCTAATACCTTCCTGTTAACAAGATAATTAACATATAAGCACTTACTAGCCTAATTAAGGAGAAATGCTTTCTTAAAGTAGATTAGCCGCACTTTATTATTACTAATAGGGGCAGCGTCTTTATAAGCCAGTACTGGTCAGATCTATGCTTTTATTTAAAGATAGACTACTATTATAGTATAGCTTTCTATCTATAAACGGACGGATAAACGGAACGCCAGAACTAGAAACTGGAGTCTTACTTATAGATATATTTAAACTACCAGTAAGATAATTAGTGTAAGCTACTTCCATATACAGAGTACGCTTACAATTTAAAGCAATATATATTATATAAGTACACACCAATCCAGATTGCCTATGGCGTTTAACTATTTAGGTTTAATAGTATACCTAGTAATTACTGGCTAAGGCCGCATAATTAATTATAGGATCCTACTAGGAAGTCTAAGGATATCTACTAGAGAGTATAAGGGTACCTCTAGGAATAGGAAGAGTAATAGAAGTATATAAAGCAGAGCCTATAAGATACCTAAGAGCAGTAAAGACTTTAGTATAACCGTAAACACCAGGATAAGCATTTTAGAGTAGGCGATAAGGTTTTATTATATTTAACAAATATTAAGACCTATTAACTATTAAAGAAGCTTAATATAAGATACCTAGGTCCCTTCTAAGTTAAGGAACGAATTAGTAAGCTAGCCTACTATCTTTAGCTACCACTATCTATGGCCTGTATGTATCTAGTATTTTATATAAATCTATTAGAGCCATAGTATAGACTACTACTAGAAAAGAACTTCTATCTAGGCCCAATTAAACACCCTAAAGTGGTAGGCGAGTGGTATAAGGTTAAAGCTATACTATGCTATAAGTCTGTTAAGAATAAGCTTTAATATAAAGTTAAATGGCTAGGCTAGCCCGCTAAGGACTCTATATAGGAACCAGAGGATTACCTTAATTATTATAAAGATATTCTAAAGGAATATTAGGACTAAGGTCCGCAATCTATAAGGTATAGAAAGCGCTCTAACACCATGGTGTTATTATAGCCTATAAAGAAGACTTGTGTAAAGAGCAAGAAATAGGTTAAATTAGATATAGAACAGACAGGCTCCAGAAATTATAAGGATTGATTAGGGCTATAGCCTAAGGCAGGATAGGTCTTCAGCCTTTTTATATATATAGTATAGAATTAATAGGGTATTTTGCTAGAATTGCATTCCTATTTATTAGTCTATATTAGGAATAGTATTCCTATACCTTCTTAAATGCCTTATAAGGCCTTCCTAATTGCTACTATATATAAGAATTAATCCTAAATGCCTAAATTAAAAGCTACTATGCCTTATCCCTAGGTGTAGGATTAGTATCCATTAGCCTACTAAGTGATGGCTAACGGGAATAAGATCTAGAAGCAGATCCCTTAGTAAAAGTACAGGTAGGCATAAAAACAGGGGCAGGCCGATAAGGTATAGATGGAGCAGAGATCCTTAAACGCTTAATACCAATATTAGGCCTAAACCAGTACTAATAAAGTTCTTAAGGCGTAAGCTTATAGTTAATAAAGACACGCTTAAGCCCAAAATAAACAGAGATATTAGCTAGCTAGCAAAGAACAGAATTACTAAGACCTTACTATAGCAATTATTAGTTACCTATCTGTTAGGTACCCAAAGGGTAGCCTACCTAATACCGTATTATATTATGCTCTTTTAAAACTTAATATATATGCGCGAACTCCTTCTTATAGTAAACAATAGCCTTCTTCTTATTACCCCTATCCTTTACCCTATCCTTAGTATACCAACCTTGCTCCCTTATCAGGCGTTGCTAGCTAGCTTGCTAAGAATTATAGGCGGTGTAAATAGCTGTGGTATAGTCTTAAATTTAACCCAGACGTTTAGCATTAGCGCTAGAATAAAAGAGAGCCCGGGCAATATAGTAGTTAAAGATATTAAAGGATCGTTACCACTTAGGCCTAGGCTATATTAAAGCCTAAAGTTAGTAATAGAAACCTATTAAGGATAGAAAAGCTTACCTTAACGTAACTACCGCTCTTAGTATATATGCATTAATTATAAGGACTAAAGGTGTTAGACCTTACGTAGTAGGTCTAATTATAAGCATCCAGAATCTTCTTATTAGACTTCTGGTCTTTTAAGGATATATATATAAAGTTATTTAGGCAGGACCAGCACCAGTTACGGGTTAGCGGAGGTTGGGGTTTTATATATAGCGGTAGGGCTAGAATACGCTAAGGAATTAGCTTAAAAGAGTAGTTAGTAAAAGAATAAAGAGGCATATTAAATTAATAATAGAAATAAAGAAAATCTTAATAATATATTAAAGATATGTCCAAAATTGGATAAAGGCTAATAAGGGGAAGTAAGGTGTTAAGGAAAAGGAGCAGCTTAGTAAGCAAGATGTCTCTATACTTTACCTTTTAATACCCTTCTGGTAAATAGCTGCAACCTTGCCAATATAACTCCGTTATAATAGCGCAATTTAGAAGAAAGGAAACACGCATATACGCCATTTAGCTATTACTTCCTTATAAGAAAAACTAATTACGCGGCTAAAGAAGGCAATTAAGACGTTAATTAAAGATATATGCAGGTTAAATTATACCTAAACGATACTACGGTATTAAAAGAATAACGTCATAGACGTTTTTAACAATCGTATAATAGCCAAAGGCGCTATTATAAAGTATTCCTCCTATTTACTAGGCAGTAGAGCTACGCTAAAATATAGCATAAGACTATAAGAATAAGAAAGGATTATAGATTAATATCTTAATAGTTAAAGACAACGGCAAGCTAAGGCCCTATATGTTAAACCCTATACTAAAAGGTTCTATAGAACTATACTAGAACACTAAATTGCCTATAATATTTGTAATTAATTGCAAACCGGCATAAAGGCTTAGAAATAGAGTTATATAAAAATCTCTATGTCAGCCTAGGTAGTCACTGGCATGCTTTTAGTAGGCCTCTAATGGGTCTCCTAGCAATCCTTACATCTTTTTTTCAGTTATATATTTTTCTTATTAAGGGTTTTCAGGAGTTTAAAGCAGGGGTTAGATAGATAGATAATATATAGCGGCATACTAATATCTCCCTGACATCTCTCCGAACCCCTTCTAGGATAAGCCCTTATAATCTCCCTACCGCAAGGTAATGGCGATTAGGGGCCAACCGCAAGAAGGGGGGGGGCAATGTAAGGGATATTATTGCAGTTACCTTGGGTTGCCCTTAGAACAACCTCCAGACGCCCCTTAGTTGGTCGCTGGTCACTTGCTAGAGGCACATGCCCGTAGTATATAGTCTCTATAATCCCAGAGGCCTTACCTCCTTAAGGATTCGTCTCTCTCACTAATCTATCCTATTCCACAATCGTGTCCTTATAGCCCCCTGTCTATAAAGTCCCCTCACACTACAACTATATACACTATTAGTAATATATATGCGATATATAGACATAGACATACCTGGGCTTATATAGGTATCTAGCGTCCCACTAAGCACTAGAGAAAACAAACAGTTTTAGGGCGCTATAATGCATTAGCTTTATATATACGCTGTATATATATAGTATATACTTCTTACCCGCGATCAGCTCCCCAACCAACGTATTCTTAGTGATCAGGTTAGTCACTATATACAGTAAGCATATGCCGAGCCACTATACTAATATAGTAGTATATATAAGCACCACTGTGCTTATTGCGGACGTGCCGGCGATACTGTAGCCATATTAGTAGAGCTGTAGGTACTGCGCATATGCAAAATATATACTTGGTTAAGCGGTAAAGACACAGCCATACATCTACATGCCGTTAACTGTAATGTTACACCTAAACTTTAGCTTAGTATATACTACACATAGGGTATACATAAGTAATATACACTATAGTATTCACCAAGGAGAGTATAGAGACGGTATTAGGCGGGTCTGGTATATACTTAGCATATACCTACATAGTATATAAAGCAGTATATACTCGCGTTGTCTTAAACTGTAACAGCCAGGGCTATATATAGTTAGCATATGCACTAGATATGCGATTTTATATATACTTACGTCTTCCCCTAATAAGAGCTGCTGCGGCGCGCGCTATAGTTATTATAAGCATATACCGTGCATATGCAATCTTATAACTTACTAGGTATTACCTAATTAGGATTTAGATTTAGAATTGGACCTATAAGGCTTTATAAGTAGGTATCCGCATATGCTCCGTATATACTTACTATAGTAATAGCCAAAGGGAGACGGATTAGCGGCGGAGGCTACCTACAGGTTATTAAAATCCGCAATTATAAGATTGCTTATAGTAAGCGTATATACGGCGTATACAATTATTAAATTTATAATTAAAAATTTGCCCTAGTCTTTCTGTTAGCCTATACAAGGCCTATACCTACGTTACGCTGTATATACTTATGGCATATACTGTGATATTATAGAGAAGAAGTTGTAGTGCGACTATTATTGTGGATATACTACGCGTATATATAGGCCATGTTTTAATAACTAACTAATATTACCTTATATGGCTATATTAGGGTATATGCACAGCATATACCCTGCTTATATAGTATAATATTTACGATTTACGGATTAACAACTTTGCATTTTCTATTTTATTTAAATTGCATATATATTATATATGTGGGGGCTAAGCGTGGTCTAAAGCTAAGCGTAGTCTAAAGTTAAATTTAAAGTTCGGACTATATTGAACTTTTAGACCACGCCAAGCTTTTTCCAGACCACGCCGAGCTGTAAGCCCGTTTAAGAAAACCCCGTAATCCATCTCCCCGCCTTTTAGGACTCGCCTACTTAGCGCCTATAAATCACCTATAGTACTTTACTTTATTAATATTAGTAAGCATACATAAAAGTATAATTTTTATAATTTTAATATTATTAATAAAAATTTAATATTTAATATTTATATATATTTTGTTAATAAATATTAAAGTTACTACCCTTATAAAAAATCTCGCTAAGGCTCTAACTATATGGAACTTTAACGGATTACTAATATTATTTAAGAAAACCTACTAAACCTTAAATTATTATATAGAATAACATTTTCTTATATCCTTTATTATATCCTTTATTATACCCTTTAATATACCCTATAGCATACCTTTTAGTATACCTCTTAGTATAACTGTTGGGAATACAGGCAAGTTGCCGTCACGTGCCGCCGCGGCACTAGCGTGGCGAGGAGCCTTAAGCTCCTCGCCCTTCCTTAAGGAAGAGCGATATATATAATAACAATCATCATACTATCTACGAACCGTAGCTACGTGATATCACCTTGTGATACCTATAATAACCTTTAGTATATTCTTTAATACTAATTTAAATACTTAATTACTAGTACTAATAATATATTAGTAATATATTTAGCGCATTTAGAGCATTTAGAGCATTTGGCTACACTATGCCTAAGACTATAGGCTATAGGGCGCGGTGCGCAGATTGCGTATTTAGCTGCCAAATGCCGCCAACTGCTATAAAAATGCTAGTAAATTTTTTCCTAACGTCCAAATGCCTGCGCCATTCCACCCCTTTCAGCTAATGCTCCTAAAATAAACGAAGCAGACCTATTTTATAAAACTGTTGAAAATCATTAGTATTACCAATAGTATTTTTATCTATTGCCTTATAACGATATATTTATATATAAAGATTAATAATAATTAAATAATTAAATAGCTCTTATAAATATATAGAGATCTAAAGCTCCTGCAACGTAGTAGGAAGCTTTTATAATATAGTAGAAAGCTTTTATAGTGTAGTAAATAGCTTTTATAATACAGTAAAAAGATTTTATAGAAGAGTAAAAGGATATTAAGGTGTAATTACAGCATTAGGATTTTTTTTAGTAAGTTGTTGCAGATTACGGCAACTTGCCGCGAACTGTATATCTGCAAAAGACCGTTTAATCACTTAAGCTCATAAACAGGTAGCATCTGTTACGGACCTTATATTAGCAGTAGTACGGCTACTAAGGGAGGACATAAATAGACTAGTGGTGGAAGCGCGAGAGGCGCTAAAATTAGTTAAACTATAGGACAAGGGGTAACTAAGTCATATAATAGATTATATTACCAGTTCGGTATATAAGATCTATAGGATCTATAAGGAACGTCGCGTACCTTACGTACCTTACGTACCTCACGTACTTAGAGTTTCTTTGGCACAGTATTACATATTTAAAGGACCATAGTCCCTACCTAGATAGTTCTTCTCTTTATAGTAAATCTTAGAATATAATTAGAGTTAATCTATTAGGCAACCACTCTACTAGTTATTATTATATTATTAACTTTTTATTTACCTATATACCTAGCCTATTAGCAAGTCTACCGTAGTATTTCCTATAAGGTTTTATTATATATTCACTACCTAGTGACGGTATTAATAAAGTTAAATAATATGCTACTAAAAGCACTAGTTATAACACCATTAATAGGAATAACTACCTTAGGTACTAGTAGGGATACTAGTATAAGGGATACTAATTCGCAACTAGTTACGGTTAAACAGTTATAGGAAATAGTTAATTAATTAATAGATAATAATTAAATACTTAAAAAAAGAATTAATGGAATCGGAGCAGCAAAGGTTAAGTTACTATTAGTTAAACAGTTCTTAGATAAGAAATTAAAACTTAAAGGGTTTCTTATATAGATATGCTTTAAGGTGGTATAAGAGGGTATAAAGCTTACTATACTAATTATTAGCGACTTAGTTAATTAAGGCATAAGCATAGCAAGCAGAACGCATACAAGCCTATATAATTAGATTGTTTATAAATAAGAATCTAAAGCTAGAGAAAGGAAAGGAGAAGAAAAGCAGGGCCAGTCAAAGTAGGGTTCTTTTATGCGGTTCTCTAGTTATATAACCATAAGTTCTACTAAGTTCTACTAGCTAAGTTCTGCCATTTTCTGTCAAAGCCGTAATATTACCCCCCCCCTCTTAGTAAAGCCTGCCCTTAGGCTTTATATATCTATATTATACCTATAGGGCATTTTTATCTTTATATTCTTCTAGTAGCTTATTATCTTTACTATACTAGTACTCTATCTATTCGTCTAGGTACTTTAGAGGTCCTAGTTTATTAAGGTAACGGCTAAAGAATTTTTAAAGCTTATAGGGACTGCTAATAAAGTTCCATATAAGGTACTAGGTAGGATTTAGGTTATAGCCTTTCCAACTAATACAGTACTTTAGTGTTCTCCTTACTAGCTTATAGACCAGTATTTCTTTAATTTCTTATTTATTATTGCCATTAACTTAGATTAGTAGGGGAAGTTAATTCTTTTATTTAGGCAATAGGTTATTTATAGCTTTCCGTAGTTTATTTAGTAAGAATTTAGGGTAGACCTTAATTAAATCTAGGAGCTTTACTTTATATAAGTTACCTATCTTCTTAAGGACCTTATACAGTTCTACTATTTAATAATCTAGCTTATAGCTAGGCCATTCTGTCTTCTAGTTCTTTATTATAACTTAGAATATATCGCCTACAGTATAAGGACGCGAAGAGGCTTTAGGGAAGGTTTAAAGGAACAATATAAATTCTATCTAAATCTAAGAGTATATAGCTCTTGTAGAGTACAAGACGTTGCGTAAGGAAGAGAAAGGAATAACAAGAGAATTGTATAATTAAACAGTTAGGGGTTTTGGTGATTAATATATGCGTATATATATATGTGGTCTTTAATAGACTTCAGTATTATGGCGCTGGTAAAAAACGGTAGATTATAGTAGACAATTATAGACAGTTATAGACAGTCGCAGATAGTTGCAAACAGTTATAGATAGTTATAGATAGTTGCAGACAGTTGTAGACAGTTTTAGATAGTTATCTGTCGAGTGTTTTACTAAGATATTCCTACTGTAACTAGGCTGGTCCTATTATAGTACCCCCTCTTTAGCCAAAGGTCCAAAACAATTTAATTTAGTTAAAACTTATAACTTATTACGTTTTATATATTTATATTAGGTAGCGGTATAGAGTTTTACTAGTTCTAATTATTAAATAGACTAATTAGGATTTTCTATCCCTAGGATAGAAAATCGCTATTGGCTTAGTTAAGGCAATAAGCAGAACTAATATCTTTATAGTAGGTCTTGGCAAGGCAAATCTAACTAATTAGATAACTTTAACCGCTAGTTAAAGTTCCTTAACATCTTATATGTTATATAACTGTATTATAAATATTATAATATATTTTAAGTTCTTTTTAATTTCGAGTTTCCTACTATTGTATTTTATGTATTTATATTAGGTAGTAATTATTTACCTTTATATTCCGTCCATCTAGCTAAAGTAGGCCGCGAAGGATAGTCTTTATGGAATTCTTTTACTAGGGAAGGCGCGTTGGCCTTAATCTATTTATAGGGTTTCTAGGTTTATATCTTATATCTTTTCTACTTAATAAGAAGTTTAAATTATTTAGATCGTGTTTTCTACCGTATATTATTAATTAAGTTAATAAAGTATAAACTGTTACTGTTATTAATAATTATAGGAGGCAGTGGCGGCACTTTGCAAGTTATAGGATTATCTTTTAAAGGTTATAATAAGCTTATATAAAACATTAGGTGTATTTTTATTTCAGTTAGCAGTTTAAGCTTATAGACGTATAGGCTTAGTTTTTTTTTAATTTGGTATAGGCCTATAAACTTCTAATTAAGTTTCTTTAAGGGCCGTTAAGTTTATAAGTTTTATATATTTAGGTAAACTATATTACTTTCTGTTTGTATCACTCCGTGTAATATAAAGCGTCTCCCAGGTGGTGAGTCTTTCACGGGGCACGTAGCACTATAGACGTATAGTGCTAGTATGCTTGGTGTGGATGTAACTGAGTTGTATTAAGTAGGCCGCGTAGGCCTCTATATACTCTATAGAAAGTGGTCTAAGCGACAGAAGCGAAATAGGTTACATAACTGGGTCCTATAACCTATTCGCATTCAAACACTAGGAACACTTTGAAGTTCAGCCTATTATAGTCCGTACAGCGTCCATATAAGACCGTAACGTATAAATCGTAACGCAGACTCGTTACGATTTATATGTCGACTCGTCACGGCCTATATATCAACTGTATTAACGTACAACCCCTTGCATCCTTTTTCTCCCTTTCTACTCTCC
>Ga0307507_10005296_pt1 | contig 21360 bp, 22 predicted proteins | sample 7_EM_MG_FD_207223 | JGI IMG/M metagenome (GOLD analysis project Ga0307507, IMG submission 207223) | Populus trichocarpa ectomycorrhiza microbial communities from riparian zone in the Pacific Northwest, United States - 7_EM | ecosystem: Host-associated > Plants > Roots > Unclassified | place... | reverse complement strand
CGGTCTCGTGCAGCTTCTCGGGTACGGCGTAGTCGAAGGTGCGGTCGAGGTGCATCAGCGGGATGTCGACCACGATCTGCGCGACCGGCAGCTCCGGCGCGGGCTGGATCGCCCCTTTGGCAGGCTCCCCCGGCTTCTTCCGGGCACGCGCGGGCCTCGCCGGTGCCTTCGAAGGCACCGGGGGCTCCTCGGGAAGATCCCAGAGGGCGGCGGTCTCGGAGCTGCTCACCCCGTGATCTCTACCAGACCCCTCCGACAGCCCCGGTCCCAGATGTAATGAACGGTCCTTTCCTTGCAAATTTTGCAAGGAAAGGACCGTTCATTACATCTGGGAAGGCCTCGGATCAGGCGCCGGCCGCGGACTTCAGGGCCTCGGCGCGGGCGGTGCTCTCCCAGGGGAGGTTGAGCTCCGGACGGCCGAAGTGGCCGTAGGCCGCCGTCGGGGCGTAGATCGGGCGCAGCAGGTCGAGGTCGCGGATGATCGCGGCCGGGCGGAGGTCGAAGACCTCGCTGATGGCCGCCTGGATCTTCGACGGGTCGACGGTCTCGGTGCCGAACGTCTCGACGAACAGGCCCACCGGGGCCGCCTTGCCGATCGCGTAGGCCACCTGGACCTCGGTGCGCGTGGCCAGCCCGGCGGCGACGACGTTCTTCGCCACCCAGCGCATCGCGTACGCCGCGGAGCGGTCGACCTTGGACGGGTCCTTGCCCGAGAACGCGCCGCCACCGTGGCGGGCCATGCCGCCGTAGGTGTCGACGATGATCTTGCGTCCGGTCAGGCCTGCATCACCCATCGGACCGCCGATGACGAACCGGCCGGTCGGGTTGACCAGCAGCCGCACGTTCGACGTGTCGATGCCCAGCGCGGCGATCTCCGGCAGCACCACGTGCTCGCGCACGTCCACGCCGAGCATCCGGTCGAGGTCGATGCCGTCGGCGTGCTGGGTCGACACGACCACGGTGTCCAGGCGCACCGGCTGGTCACCGGCGTACTCGATGGTCACCTGGGTCTTGCCGTCCGGACGCAGGTAGGGCAGCACACCGTCCTTGCGGACCGCGGTCAGCCGCTGCGAGAGGCGGTGCGCCAGCGCGATCGGCAGCGGCATCAGCTCGGGGGTGTCCGAGCAGGCGTAGCCGAACATCAGGCCCTGGTCGCCCGCGCCCTGGCGGTTGATCTCGTCGTCGTCGGACTCGACCCGCGACTCGTAGGCGGTGTCGACGCCCTGGGCGATGTCCGGGGACTGGGAGCCGATCGCGACGTTGACGCCGCAGGAGTTCCCGTCGAAGCCCTTGGCCGAGGAGTCGTAGCCGATCTTGAGGATGACGTCCCGGACGATGGTCGGGATGTCGGCGTACGCCTCGGTGGTGACCTCGCCGGCGACGTGCACCTGGCCGGTCGTGATGAGGGTTTCGACAGCCACCCGGCTACGCGGGTCCTTGGTCAGCAGCCCGTCGAGGATCGAGTCGCTGATGGCGTCGCAAATCTTGTCGGGGTGGCCCTCGGTCACCGACTCCGACGTGAACAATCTGCTACTGGACGCGGTCACGGCAACCGTCACTCCCTCACCTAGACATCGCGTGCCCCGTAAGTTAGGCACCCCTTAGTTGACCCAAGCGTACTGACTATCGTTCGAGAGTCGGTCAACGCTTCATGAAGGTCACAACAGCGTCCCACACTGTGGACGCCAGTTGCGCCTTCGCGCCGAGCGGGATGGGAAGCTCGGTCCCGTCCGCGGCCAGCAGCCAGCCCGAATTGTCCTCGGTGCCGAACGCCTTGCCGTCCCCCACGGCGTTGACGACCAGCAGGTCGGCGCCCTTGCGCTTCAGTTTAGTGCGAGCGTGGTCCAGCACGCTGCCCTGCGCGTCGCCGGTCTCCGCGGCGAACCCGACGACGACCTGGCCATCCCGCCGGTCGCGGACCAGCTCGGCGAGGATGTCGGCGTTGCGGTCCAGTGTGATGACCGGATCCGGCTGGTCGTCGGACTTCTTGATCTTGACGTCGGCGCGGTTCGCGGGCCGGAAATCGGCCACTGCGGCGGCCATCACCAGCACGTCGGCGGACGCCGCCTCGGCGTGCATCGCGACGCGCAGCTCCTCGGCGGTGGACACGTGCCGCACGGTGGCGCCGGCCGGGTCGGGCAGGGCCACGGTGTGCGCCGTGACGAGGGTCACGTCGGCGCCACGCTGGGCGGCGACGCGGGCGAGCGCGTACCCCTGTTTCCCGGAAGACCGGTTTCCCAGATAGCGGACCGGGTCCAGCGGTTCGCGGGTGCCGCCGGCCGAAACGACCACGCGGACACCCTCGAGATCGCGCGGCAACGCGTCCGGACGGGCCAGCAGCAGCCGGGCGAGGTCGACGATCTCGGCGGGGTTCGCCAGCCGTCCCTTGCCGGTGTCGGCACCGGTGAGGCGACCCGAATCCGGCTCGGCGACGACGAGCCCGCGCGAGCGCAGCAGGGCGACGTTGTCGCGGGTGGCCGGGTGCTCCCACATCTCGGTGTGCATCGCCGGGAAGAACGCGATCGGGCACCGGGCAGTGAGCAGGGTGGTGGTGAGGAGGTCGTCCGCAATGCCGTGCGCGGCCTTCGCGAGGAGGTTCGCGGTGGCCGGGACGACGATCACCAGGTCGGCTTCCTTGCCGACGCGGACGTGCTGCACTTCGGGCACCTCGGTGAACACGCCGGTGTGCACCGGGTGCCCGGAGAGGGCTTCGAAGGTGGCCGCGCCGACGAAGTTCAGCGCGGCTTCGGTGGGGACCACGCGGACGTCGTGACCGGATTCGGTCAACCCGCGCAGAACCTCACAGGCCTTGTAGGCGGCGATTCCGCCGCCCACGCCCAGAACAACTTTGGGCTTACTCACCCTCGGTGTGCTCGAGCAGGCCGCTGTGGATCTCGCGCAGCGCGATCGAGAGCGGCTTCTCGCGGGGGCCCGGCTCGACCAGCGGGCCGACGTACTCCAGCAGGCCCTCGCCCAGCTGGGCGTAGTAGTCGTTGATCTGGCGGGCGCGCTTGGCCGAGTAGATCACCAGCGCGTACTTCGAGCTGACCTTCTCGAGCAGGTCGTCGATCGGCGGGTTGGTGATGCCCTCGAGCTCTTCGTGCAGGATCGCCTGGGTCGTCACTCGTGGTGCTCCGAATCTCAAGGTTTGGTATCGCCGATTATCAAGTTTAGCAAGTGCTCGGCGGCCTCTCGCACGTCGGCGTTCACGACACGCTCGTCGAACTCCCCGGCGGCGGCGAGCTCGCGCTCCGCTTCGGCCAGCCGGGCCGCCACCGCGGCCTCGTTCTCGGTGCCGCGACCGGTGAGCCGGCCGACCAGTTCCTCCCAGGACGGCGGCATCAGCATGACCAGCCGGGCCCCGGGCATCGCCCGGCGGACCTGCCGGGCGCCCTGCAGCTCGATCTCCAGGATCGCGGGCCTCCCTTCGGCGAGGGCCTTCTCGACGGGCTCGCGCGGGGTGCCGTAGCGGTTCCCGGCGAACTCCGCCCACTCCAGGAGCCTGCCTTCGGCGATCATGTCGTCGAACTCTTCGCGGCCGACGAAGTGGTAGTGCGCCCCGTCGACCTCTCCCGGACGCGGTTTGCGCGTCGTCACCGACACGCTGAACCAGACGTCCGGTTCCAGCTTGCGCAGCTCCCCCACCACGCTCGACTTCCCGACCCCCGAAGGCCCCGATACGACGGTGAGCCGGTGCCGGGAGATCTCCCCCGTCACCGGCTCACTACCGCGGTCAGCGCCCCGGCTCGCCGGGTAGTCCTGACCGACGCCGCTCACTCGCCGCTGAACTCGGCCAGCAGCGCCTTGCGCTGCCGGTCGCCGAGCCCGCGGAGACGACGGCTGGGCGCGATCTCCAGTCGTTCCATGGTCTGCTGGGCCCGGACCTTGCCGACGCCCGGTAGGGCTTCGAGCAGAGCCGAGACCTTCATCTTGCCGAGGACTTCGTTCTCCTCGGCCTGCTTCAGCACGTCGACCAGAGTGGTACCGCCCCGCTTCAGCCGCTCCTTCAGCTCAGCACGGATGCGGCGGGCGGCGGCGGCCTTCTCCAGCGCCGCAGCGCGCTGTTCCTCTGTCAGCTGGGGAAGTGCCACGTTTTCCTCCGGTAGTTCTCAAATCTGGGTGGGTGTGGCGACGGTACCCACCCGTGACCACCGGCCACAATGCGGGGGTGGCTCGATCGGGCCGATTGCGGGTCCTGCTATTGGCCGTTTTCCTGCGGCTCGGCCAGCTGTTCGGCGACACGTTCGACCGCTTGGCGCAAAGCGGCTTGATCCGGACCGTGGCGCAGGAGGTCGCGGGACGACGCGGGCAGTACGCCAGGTAGCCCACTACCGAAAAGGGCCCGCAAATCGGCCACAGCGGCTCCCTGGGCGCCGAAACCGGGCGCCAGGACGGGTCCGTTCAACCGGCTCAGGTCGAGCTCTCCCGGCGAAATGGTGGCGCCGACGACGACCCCTACATCGCCGAGCGGTGTCACTTCGTCGTTCAGTGCCGCCACTTCGTCGACGATTCCCTGGGCGACCGTTCGGCCATCCGGCAGAACGGCGTTCTGCAGCGCGTGCGCTTCCGGATTCGAAGTCCGCGCAAGCACGAAGAAACCGCGTCCGGCGGCTCGCGCGGTCGCCACACCTTCGGCGAGCGAGCCGAACCCGAGATAGGGCGACACGGTGATCGCGTCGGCCGCGATCGCCGCGCCCTCGGCCACGTAGGCGGCGGTGTAGGCCGCCATGGTGGAACCGATGTCGCCGCGCTTGACGTCCAGCAGCACCAGCGCCCCGGCCTCGCGGGCCGCTTCCACCACGCGCTCCAGAACACGGACGCCCGCGGCGCCGTAGGACTCGAAGAACGCCGACTGCGGCTTGACGATCGCCGTGTGGGCCGCCAGGACTTCCGTGGCGCCCAGGGCGAACCGTTCCAGCCCGGAGACGTCCGCCGGCAGGCCCCAGGCCTCGATCAGGCCCGGATGCGGGTCGATCCCGGCGCACAGCGGGCCCCGGGACGCGACGGCCTTGGCCAGCCGCGCCCCGAAAGGCTCCCGCGCGGTCACGACCGGCCCTTCAGCGCCGCCTGCAGCTGCTGGAGCGAGCGCACGCCGATGTCGCCGCGGATCAGCGCCTCGATGCCGTGCACCGCCGCCGCGGCGCCCTGGACCGTGGTGACACACGGGATGTCGCGCGACACCGCCGCGGTGCGGATTTCGTAGCCGTCGACGCGGGGGCCGCTGTTCCCGTACGGCGTGTTGATCACCATGTCGACTTCGCCCGCGAGGATCACGTCGACGATGTTCGGCTCGGCTTCGGTCGAGCCCTCGTAGTGCTTGCGCACCACCGAGCACGCGATCCCGTTGCGGCGCAGCACCTCCGCGGTGCCGGATGTGGCGAGGATCTCGAATCCGAGATCGGCGAGGCGCTTCACCGGGAACACCAGCGACCGCTTGTCCCGGTTGGCGACCGAGACGAAGACCCGCCCGGAGGTCGGCAGGGAGCCGTACGCGGCACTCTGCGACTTCGCGAACGCCTTCCCGAAGTCGACGTCCACGCCCATCACCTCGCCGGTGGACTTCATCTCCGGGCCGAGCAGCGAGTCGACGCCGTGGCCTTCCGGGGTCCGGAAGCGGTGGAACGGGAGGACGGCTTCCTTGACCGCGACCGGCGAGTCGGCGGGCATCCGTCCGCCGTCGCCCTCGGCCGAGAGGACGCCGCTTTCGCGGAGGTCCTTGATCGTGGAGCCGGTCATGATCAGCGCCGCGGCCTTCGCCAGGGGCACCGCGGTCGCCTTCGATACGAACGGCACGGTCCGCGAAGCACGCGGGTTGGCTTCCAGGACATAGAGGACGTCGTCCTTGAGCGCGTACTGGACGTTCAGCAGCCCGCGCACGCCGACGCCGCGCGCGATGGCCTCGGTGGAGCGGCGCACCGCCTCGAGGTCGGTGTGGCCCAGCGTGATCGGCGGCAGCGCGCACGAGGAGTCGCCGGAATGGATCCCGGCCTCCTCGATGTGCTCCATCACGCCACCGAGGTAGAGCTCCTCGCCGTCGTAGAGCGCGTCGACGTCGATTTCGATGGCGTCGTCGAGGAACCGGTCCACCAGCACCGGGTGGTCCGGGTTGATCTCGGTGGCGCGGCTGATGTAGCCGGCGAGGGTTTCCTCGTCGTAGACGATCTCCATGCCGCGCCCGCCCAGCACGTAGGACGGGCGGACCAGGACCGGGTAGCCGATCTCGTCGGCGATCCGCTTGGCGCCCTCGAACGAGGTCGCGGTGCCGTAGCGGGGCGCAGGGAGCCCGGCGTCGGTCAAGACCTCACCGAACGCGCCGCGGTCCTCGGCCAGGTGGATCGCCTCCGGCGGTGTCCCGACCACCGGGACCCCGGCGTCGGCGAGGCGCTTCGCCAGCCCCAGCGGGGTCTGGCCGCCGAGCTGGACGATGACGCCGGCGACCGTGCCGGAGCCCTGCTCGGCGTGGACGACCTCGAGGACGTCCTCGAACGACAGCGGTTCGAAGTACAGCCGGTCGGAGGTGTCGTAGTCGGTGGACACGGTTTCCGGGTTGCAGTTGACCATCACGGCCTCGAACCCGGCCTCCCGCAACGCGATCGCCGCGTGCACGCAGGAGTAGTCGAACTCGATGCCCTGCCCGATCCGGTTCGGCCCGGAGCCGAGGATGAGCACCTTCGGCTTCTCCGTCTGCGGCGCGACCTCGGACTGGGCGTCGGGGTCGGTCTCGTAGGCCGAGTAGTGGTACGGCGTGTTCGCGGCGAACTCGGCGGCGCAGGTGTCGACCGTCTTGAACACCGGGCGGACGCCGAGGCGGTGGCGCAGCGTGCGGACGCCGTCCTCCCCCGCGAGTTCGGGGCGCAGGACGGCGACCTGGCGGTCGGAGAGGCCGGTGCGCTTGGCGCGCCTGAGCAGATCCCCATCCAGGACCGGGGCGTCGCGGACCTCGGCGCCGACCTCGCCGATCAGGGCGATCTGGTCGATGAACCACGGGTCGATGCCGGAGGCCTCGTGGACTTCCTGGACGGTGGCGCCGAACCGCAGCGCGCGCTCCACCTCGTACAGCCTGCCCTCGTGCGGCACGCGCAGGGCGTCCAAAGTGGACTCCTTGGTCGCGCCCTCGGGGTCGGGCAGGGTCCAGAAGCCGGTGGCCTTGGTCTCGATGGACCGCATCGCCTTGCCGAGCGCTTCGGGGAAGCTGCGGCCGAAGGACATCGCCTCGCCGACGCTCTTCATGGTCGTGGTCAGCGTCGGGTCCGCGCCGGGGAACTTCTCGAAGGCGAACCGCGGGATCTTCACGACGACGTAGTCCAAAGTGGGCTCGAACGCCGCCGGGGTCGCCTTGGTGATGTCGTTCTGGATCTCGTCGAGGGTGTAGCCGATGGCGAGCTTCGCGGCGATCTTGGCGATCGGGAAGCCGGTCGCCTTCGACGCCAGCGCGCTGCTTCGCGACACCCGCGGGTTCATCTCGATGACGACCATCCGGCCGTCGGCCGGGTTGATCGCGAACTGGATGTTGCAGCCGCCGGTGTCGACGCCGACCGCGCGCAGCACCGCGATGCCGACGTCACGCATGACCTGGAACTCGCGGTCGGTGAGCGTCATGGTCGGCGCGACGGTGACCGAGTCGCCGGTGTGCACGCCCATCGCGTCGACGTTCTCGATCGAGCAGACGACCACGACGTTGTCGTGCTTGTCGCGCATCAGCTCGAGCTCGTACTCCTTCCAGCCGAGCACGCTCTCCTCGATGAGCACCTCGGTGACCGGCGACTCGTCGAGCCCGGTGGAAGCGAGCCGTTCCAGCTCCTCGTGCGTGTGCGCCATGCCGGAACCGAGCCCGCCCATGGTGAAGCTCGGCCGGATGACCACCGGCAGGCCGAGGTCGGCGACGGTGGCGCGGACCTCGTCCATCGAGTTGCAGACGCGGGAGCGCGGAGTCTCGGCGCCGATGTCGGCGACGATGTTCTTGAACTTCTGCCGGTCCTCGCCGCGCTGGATGGCGTCGATGTCCGCGCCGATCAGCTCGACGCCGTACTTGTCGAGCACGCCGCGCTCGTGCAGCGCGACGGCGCAGTTCAACGCGGTCTGCCCGCCGAGGGTCGCCAGGATCGCGTCGGGACGCTCTTCGGCGATGACCTTTTCGACGAAGTCCGGGGTGACCGGCTCGATGTAGGTCGCGTCGGCGAACTCGGGGTCGGTCATGATGGTCGCCGGGTTCGAGTTGACCAGGCTGACCCGCAGGCCCTCGGCGCGCAGCACCCGGCAGGCCTGGGTGCCGGAGTAGTCGAACTCCGCGGCCTGCCCGATCACGATCGGCCCGGAGCCGATCACCAGCACGTGCTGGATGTCCGTCCTCTTCGGCATTACTTTCCTTCTTTCACCAGGCACCGCAGGCCGTCGCGGAAGACCTGAAAACTCTGGGAACGATTGTTCTCGACATCCATGTGCGGCGCGATCGCTTCGGCCGCCACGGTCTTGGCCAAGCCGTTTCTGTGGTAGCCCTTGGAACGCAGAAGATCCTCGAGCGCGCGTGAAGCCTTGCCCGTGTCGTCCGGATCGCGATAACGCGCCTGCTTACCCAGGTCCTTGGGGAGTCGTCCGTAGGCCGCGCAGAGTGCGGGGACATCGCCGAGGAACCACGATTCCAGCTCGTCGACCACGATCCGGTGGAGAATCGCGTCTGCCCTCAGACCCGCCTCAGCGCTCATCCGAACCAGCGCGCTCTTGAGCTTGCGGCAGTCTTCAGCATCACGATCGATCAGGACCACGACCCGCAGTGCCTCCCACGAGATGCGAGCGGCGTAGCCACGCAGCACTCCGGGCAGACGCTTCAGCAGATCCGGTTTGCCCTGGAACCGCCGGACCGCAAACGACACATCCGGGCCGACGACCTTCGGCACCAGAGTCCGGAGCACCAGTTCCGCCGAATACTCCTCGACCAGGATTTCCACGTGGGTCACTGCGACCGCTCCGACCTCACCAGCGGATCACCGAGGTCGAAGTATCCCTCGGTCCAGAGGTTTCCGAGCAGGCCACCGGCATCGACCATCGCCACCAGCTGGGGGATGTCGGCAGCACGGCGCGTCTGAGCCGAACCTGATCCGTCGCGGAACATCATCCAGACCTCGCCGGGTCGCAATGCGTCCACAAACTGGGGAGCATGGGTCGCCACGATGACCTGTCCGGCTCCCGAACTCGCACGCGATTCCTCGGCAAGGAGGTAGTGCAGTCTCGGGTGGACCTGGTTCTCCGGTTCCTCAAGGAGCAGTACCGACGCGTCCGTGCGCAACGCAACAAGGTATCCAAGCAGGTGCAACGTCCCGTCGGAGATGTTCTCCGGTGAGACGAGCTCTCGCCGGTCCCGCTCGCGCAGGCGGACGATCCAGCTGCCGTCGCCCTGCTGGAACGGTTCGATATCATCGAGCCCCGGGACGTACTTCTGCAGCGAACGCCTTATGCCAGCCCACTCACGGGGCAGTCCGGTTCGGAGACGTCGGACGATGGCACCGATGTTCTGGCCGGTTGGCGCGAGCCGGGTCGTCTTGTCGTCCCTCGCTCCTTTGCGCATTGCCTCGAGATCCAGATCCGAAAGACGAATCTCGGCCACGAACCGGTGGAACTGACCGATCTGAGCATTGGCGGCGAGCTGACTCACCACACCGACGCCGAGTAGGTCAGAGGTAGCCAGCTCGACCGGCTCAGGCTCAACGCCTGGACGGGCGACCGTCCCGATCCCACGGCGGAATTCGAGGGCATCGAAGGGGGCCTCAGCTCCTGCAGGCTGCCAAGTCAGCTTTTCTTCGGCCACCACCGGCACGTCATCGTCGTGCTCAATGACGAGCCGATACACACCCAGTGCGTCCTCGACACGGCAAGTCACCTCGATCTCGATGGGACCGGTCGCGCCGTGCGTACCGATGTCGGCGATGCCGCCCCGCCGCTCCCAGGTCGGGCGTAACCCCCGGCGGAACGAATCGGCGAGAAAGCCCAGCGCGTCGAAGACCGTGGACTTGCCACTGCCGTTCGGACCGAGCAAGGCCGTGACCGGTGTGAGGCCGTCGAGCTCGACGTCCCGGAGCACCCGGTAGTTCCGGATGCGGATCCGCTCGATGCCGGTCGTGAGCGTCACGACCGCTTCTCCATCAGGGTCAAGAAATCGTCGAACAGCGGCGCCGCGTCGTGCGGACCGGCCGCGGCTTCGGGGTGGTACTGCACCGAGAACGCCGGGACGTCGAGTGCGCGCACGCCCTCGACCGCGTTGTCGTTCGCGCAGTAGTGGCTGACCACCGCCGCGCCGAAGGGCGAGTCGAAGCGCTGGCCCGGCTCGCCTTCGAGGGCGAAGCCGTGGTTCTGCGCGGTGATCGACACCCGCCCGGTCGCCACCTCGATCACCGGGATGTTGATGCCGCGGTGGCCGTAGCGCATCTTGTACGTCCCGAGCCCCAGCGCGCGGCCGAGGATCTGGTTGCCGAAGCAGATGCCGAACAGCGGGATCTCCCGCTCCAGCACGCCCTTCGTCAGCGCGGTCGCGTGTGCGGTGGTCGCCGGGTCGCCGGGGCCGTTCGACAGGAACACCCCGTCGGGCCCCAGGGCCAGCAGGTCCTCCAGCGACGTCGTCGAAGGCAGCACGTGCACCTCGATGCCGCGCTGGATCATCTGCCGCGGGGTGTTGGACTTGATGCCCAGATCGAGCGCGGCGACCCGGAACCGCGGCTCCCCCACCGGCGAAACCACGTACGGTGCCGCGGTGGAAACCTCGCCCGCGAGGTCGGCGCCCTTCATCGGGGCGCTCTCCAGGACGTGGGCGACCATCTCGTCGCGGGTGCCCAGCGCGTCACCGGAGAACACGCCCGAGCGCATCGCGCCCTGTTCGCGCAGGTGCCGGGTCAGCGTCCGGGTGTCCACTTCGGAGATCCCGACGACACCCTGGCGTTCCAGCTCCTCGTCCAGCGTCCGGCGCGAGCGCCAGTTCGACGGCGTCCGCGCGGGATCGCGCACCACGTAACCGGAAACCCAGATCTTGGCGGACTCGTCGTCCTCGTCGTTCCAGCCGGTGTTGCCGATCTGCGGGGCGGTCTGCACCACGATCTGGCGGTGGTAGGAGGGGTCGGTCAGGGTCTCCTGGTACCCGGTCATGCCGGTGCAGAACACCGCTTCGCCCAGGGTTCGCCCGCGCGCGCCGTACGCCGCGCCGGGGAACACCCGGCCGTCTTCGAGAACCAGTGCGGCCGGGGTGCGGGCGGTCACTGGGCACCTCCCTTGATCTTCAGCTGTTCGGTCCACTTCGGATAATCGTCGAGGTCGTCGCCGCGGAACCCGGTGTCGAGTTCGACGTCGCCGAGGCGCCAGGTCAGGATGAGCAGCGCGTCGGTGCCCATCACCTTCCCGGCGATCTTGTTGTCCCGGCGGATGCCGGTCACCGCGTCACGCGGGATCCAGAAGTCCGGTGCGCCGCCGCGTTCGACCGCGACACCGCCCTCGTAGAGCTTCCAGGCCGCGTTGGTGCGCAGCCCGGCGCCGCGGGTGACGATCCGGTCCTGCCAGTTGCCCGCCGTCGTCGTGCTCAGGTAGACGCCGGTGGACTCCAGCAGCGCCTCACCGGGCTCCGAGGGGATCTCCGGGAACGGCGGCACGAGCACGCTCTGGGAGCGCGCCTTGCGGCGCCAGCCCAGGTACATGCCCCACAGGCACAGCAGGAAGAAGGCGACGATCGCCAGCACCAGCCATCCGCGTTCCATCAGGCAATCTTCCCGTCTCGAGCCGTGATCCGCCCGCGCAGCAGCGTGGCGGTCACCACGCCGGGCAGCCGCATTCCCTCGTACGGGGTGTTGGCCGCGATGCTGGCCAGCTCCGCGCCCCGGACCGTCCACTCGGCGTCCGGGTCCACCAGGGTCAGGTTCGCCGGCTCGCCGACCGCGATCGGACGGCCGTGGTCGGGCAGGTTCCCGATCTCGGCGGGCCGCTCGCTCATCACCCGGGCGACGCCGCGCCAGTCCAGCAGTCCCGTGCGGACCATCGTTTCGGCCACGATGGACAGTGCGGTCTGCAGGCCGAGCATGCCCGGCCGGGCCGCGCTCCACTCGCAGTCCTTGTCCTGCACCGCGTGCGGCGCGTGGTCGGTGGCGACGCAGTCGATGACGCCCTCCGCGAGCGCGGCCCGCAGCTTCTCCGCGTCCGAAGAGGTGCGCAGCGGCGGGTTCACCTTGTTGACCGGGTCGTAGGTCGCGAGGCGTTCGTCGGTGAGCAGCAGGTGGTGAGGGGTGACCTCGGCGGACACGTTCGTGCCGCGCTCCTTCGCCCAGCGCAGCACATCCGCGGTCCCCGACGTGGAGACGTGGCAGACGTGCAGCCGCGCCTTCGCGTGCAGGGCCAGCAGGCAGTCGCGCGCGACGATCGACTCCTCCGCGGCCGCGGGCCAGCCGGGGTAGCCCAGCCGCGCGGCCTGCTCGCCTTCGTGCGCCTGCGCGCCGACGGTCAGCCGCGGCTCCTCGGCATGCTGCGCGATGACGACGTCCAGCGCGGTCGAGTACTCCAGCGCTCGGCGCATCAGCAGCGGGTCGGCGACACAGAGGCCGTCGTCGGAGAACACCTTCACCTGGGCCTGCGACTTCGCCATCGTGCCCAGCTCGGCGAGCCTCTCGCCCTTGAGCCCGACGGTGACCGCGCCGACCGGGTGGACGTCGACCAGGCCGACCTCCTGCCCGCGCCGCCACACGTGCTCGACGATCACCGCGTTGTCGGCGACCGGGTCGGTGTTGGCCATGGCGAACACCGCGGTGTACCCGCCGAGCGCCGCCGCGGCCGAACCGCTGTCGATGGTCTCGGTGTCCTCGCGACCGGGTTCGCGCAAGTGGGTGTGCAGGTCGACGAAGCCGGGCAGCAGCACTTGGCCGTCCGCTTCGATGATTTCGGCGTCCGCGGGGACGTCCACGGCGCCGATCGCGGTGATCACGCCATCCTCGATCAGCACATCGGCGACGTCTTCGCCGTAGGGCCGGGCGCTCTTGATCAGGGTGCTCACGCGGCGGCTCCTTCACTGGCCAAGAGGTGGTAGAGGACCGCCATCCGGACGTGCACGCCGTTGCGGACCTGTTCGGTGATGGCCGAGGCCGGGGAGTCGGCGACCGCCGAGGCGATCTCCATCCCGCGCAGCATCGGGCCGGGGTGCAGCACGACCGCGTGCTCCGGCAGCAGCCCGAGCCGCTTTTCCGAGAGCCCGTAGGCGATCGAGTACTCCCGCGCGGAGGGAAAGAAGCTCTGCCCCGGGCCCCCGCCAGCCATCCGTTCGGCCTGCACCCGCAGCATCATCACCGCGTCGACCGCGGGCAGCTCGGCGTCCAAGTCGTGCGAGACGGTGACCGGAAGCGTTTCCACCCCGTAGGGCAGCAACGTCGGCGGCGCGACCAGCACCACCTCCGCGCCGAGGGAGGAAAGCAGGTGGATGTTGGAGCGCGCGACCCGGCTGTGCAGCACGTCGCCGACGATCGCGATGCGACGGTCCTTCAAGGACCCGAGCCGCTCCCGTAGTGTCGCGGCGTCGAGCAGCGCCTGCGTCGGGTGCTCGTGGGTGCCGTCGCCGGCGTTGACGACGGCGGTGCCCGCGTCGGCCAGCCAGCCCGAGAGCCGTTGCGCGGCACCGGAAGCCGGGTGGCGGATGATCACGCAGTCGGCACCCGCGGCGGCCAGGGTGAGCGCGGTGTCCCGCAGCGACTCCCCCTTGTTCACCGAGGAACTGGACGCCGAGACGTTGACCACGTCGGCGCTCATCCACTTCCCGGCGATCTCGAACGAGACGCGGGTGCGGGTGGAGTTCTCGTAGAACAGGGTGATCACCGTACGGCCGCGCAGCGTCGGCAGCTTGCGGACCTCCCGGCCGAGCAGGGTGTGCTTGAGCTCGTCGGCGGTGTCCAGCACGGCGGTGGCGAGCGCCGGGTCCAGCCCGTCGGTGGCGAGCAGGTGTTTCACTGCGGTTCTCCCGGAGATTCTTCTGCGGCGCGGAGCAGCACCGCGTCGCGGCCGTCCGTTTCGGACAGCAGCACGGACACGCCCTCGGTGCGCGCGGTCGGCACGTTCTTGCCCACGTAGTCGGCGCGGATCGGCAGCTCCCGGTGACCGCGGTCGACGAGCACGGCGAGCTGGACCGCGCGGGGGCGGCCATGATCACGGAGGGCATCGAGCGCGGCCCGGATGGTCCGGCCGGAGAAGAGCACGTCGTCGACCAGGATCACCACCCGGTCGTCGATCCCGGTCGCGGGCAGCTGGGTCTCCTCCAGCGCGCGGGGCGGGCGGCGCCGCAGGTCGTCACGGTAGAGCGTGACGTCGAGCGCACCGGTCGGCGGGCGGTTGCCGGAGAACTCCTCGATCCGGTCGGCGAGCCGGACGGCCAGGGGCGTACCCCGGGTCGGGATGCCGAGCAACACGGGCGGGGTAGTGGTCTCCGCACCGTTTGCGGTCTTTTCGATGACCTGATGGGCCATTCGGGCTATCGTGCGCGCGACATCGGCGGCTGACAGGAGCTCGCGCTCCGCGGCCGATCCCGCCGCGCCACGCGAACGTGACGACAAAGCGGACTCCTTCCCCGCCTCGCTGGACGGGTCCTTAAAGGACGTCGATCTCCTGCTTATCGAGGAAATCGACCCGACACTAGCAGGACGTCCACCTCAGCCTTCCGGGTGGTGTGGCGCGATTCGCGGCGGGCTTCTGCTTGACCTGGTGACAACAATGCGTAACCATTACTCTGAGTATTCGACTCGAGGAGTCCCCTGGACCGGTCATCCGACCGGTGGGGGTGAAGAACGGAGAACGACCAGATGGGCGATTACGCCAAGGCGCTCGGGGCCAAGCTCCGCGGCATCCGCCAGCAGCAGGGCCTCTCCCTGCACGGGGTCGAGCAGAAGTCCGGCGGCCGGTGGAAGGCCGTCGTTGTCGGCTCGTACGAGCGCGGCGACCGCGCTGTCACCGTGCAGAAGCTGGCCGAGCTGGCCGATTTCTACGGCGTGCCGGTGGTCGAGCTGCTGCCCGAGGGCCGGGTCCCCTCCGGCGCCGAGCCCGCCACCAAGATCGTGATCAACCTGGAGCGCCTCCAGCAGCTGCCGGCGGAAAAGGTCGGGCCGCTGGCCCGGTATGCCGCCACCATCCAGAGCCAGCGCGGCGACTACAACGGCAAGGTGCTCTCGATCCGCACCGAGGACCTGCGTTCGCTGGCGATCATCTACGACATGACCCCGGGCGAGCTGACCGAGCAGCTCATCGACTGGGGTGTGCTTCCCCCGGAGGCACGTCCCGCCAAGGAAGACTGATCCCGGTGCTGGCCCGGCGCAGTGAGCGTTTTCGGCGGGGCACCGGAAACGCTCACTGACTTCGTCGGAGTGGCTCGCTCGGGGGGCGAGCCGGTGCACGGCCGGGTGACCGCAGTCTTTTGATCTTTTGACGGTCGCGCCGCTTTTGGCCGCCAGGCCACGCGAATGCGGCTGCGGGCCGCCCGCAGACCCGCCGCACCGGCATGACCAAGTCGCGGCCCGTAGACGCGTTCGCGTCAGCGCGACTTATAAAACAGCACGAAGGCGGTCGGCGATCGTGCCGATCCGGCCCAGCACGCCGTTGACGAAGCGCGGCGAGTCGTCCGTGGACAGTTCCTTCGCCAGGCCGACGGCCTCGTCGATCGCGACCGGGTCGGGCACGTCCGCGGCCCACAGCAGCTCCCAGACGCCGACCCGCAGCACCGCGAGGTCCACCGGCGGCATCCGCTCCAGGCTCCAGCCCTGCGAGTGCTCGGCCAGCAGCTCGTCGATCCGGTCCTTGCGGGCCGTGACGCCCTCGACGAGCGCGATCGTGTAGTCCGCGATCGGGTCGACCTCGACCGAGCCGACCCGGTCGGCCAGCAGCGTGACCGCGTCAGCCTTGCGCTGGGCGGCTTCGTACAGCATTTCGACGGCCCGGCGGCGCGCCTGGCGGCGGCTGATCGGCCCGCCGCGGTTGGGGTGCGGTTTCGCTGATTCCGCCATCAGCTGGAGACGCGGCCCAGGTAGCGCCCGTCGCGGGTGTCGACCTTGATCTTCTCGCCGGTGGTCAGGAACAGCGGGACCTGGATCTCCGCGCCGGTCTCCAGCGTGGCCGGCTTGGTGCCGCCGGTGGAGCGGTCGCCCTGCAGGCCGGGGTCGGTGTGCTGGACCAGAAGCTCGACCGAGGTCGGCAGCTCGATGTAGAGCGGGACACCCTCGTGCACCGCGACCTGGACCTCGGTGTTCTCGAGCAGGTAGTTCGCGTTGTCGCCGACGGTCTCGGCGAGGACGGTGACCTGGTCGTAGGTGTCGGCGTCCATGAACACGAAGTCCTGGGCGTCCTTGTAGAGGTAGGTCATGTTGCGGCGGTCCACCGTGGCCGTGTCGACCTTCGTGCCCGCGTTGAACGTCTTGTCGACCACCTTGCCGGTGAGCACGTGCTTGAGGGTGGTGCGTACGAAGGCGCCGCCCTTGCCCGGCTTGACGTGCTGGAACGCGGTGACGGTCCACAGCTGGCCCTCGAGGTTGAGGACGAGCCCGTTCTTCAGGTCGTTGGTCGTGGCCACGAGCTTGCAGTCTCCTGTGTCGATCTTCTTGCCGTCGCCGTCGATCAGACGGCCACGAGGTCCTTGGTGGTCAGGGTGAGGAGTTCGGGTCTCCAGGCCCGCACGACGAGCGTGTCCTCGATGCGCACACCACCGCGGCCGGCCAGGTACACACCGGGCTCGACGGTGACCGCCATACCGGCGGACAGTGTACCGACGCCCGTGGCCGCGAGGCTGGGCGCCTCGTGGATCTGCAGGCCGACGCCGTGCCCGAGACCGTGCGCGAACTCGTCCCCGCGCCCCGCGGCGGCGATCACCGAGCGCGCGGCGGCGTCCACATCGGACACCTCGGCGCCGGGTTTCACCGCGTCCGTCCCGGCCGCCTGCGCGGTGTGCACCAGCTCGTAGATCTCGCGCTGCCAGGCCGCGGGCTCCCCGAGGACCAGGGTGCGGGTCATGTCGGAGTGGTACCCGTCGACGGTGGCGCCGAAGTCGAGCTTGAGGAAGTCGCCCGTCTTGAGTTCGGCCGCGGTGGGCCGATGGTGCGGGATCGCCGAATGCGCGCCGGCCGCCACGATCGAGTCGAAGCTGGGGCCGGTGGAGCCGTGTTCCAGCATCCGGTTCTCCAGGTCACGGGCCACTTCGAGCTCGGTGCGCCCCGGCCGCAGGCCCCCGGCCTCGATCAGGTCGCGCAGCGCGCGGTCGGCGGCCGCGCAGGCCTGACGCAGTGCCTCGATCTCGGCGTCGTCCTTCACCAGCCTGAGCTTCTCGACGAGGCCGGGGGTACGGACCAGCTCGACGCCGTCGAAGCGCAGCTTGAGCGTCTCGTGCTCCTCGACGCTGACGTACTGGCTCTCGAACCCTGTCCGCCCGTAGGTCTTCGCGTCGGCGGCGGCCCGCCGGGCCAGGGCGACGGCGCTGGCCCGGTCCACGACCGTGGCCAGGTCGGGCACCTCGGCGGCGGACTGGGTGGTGTAGCGCCCGTCGGTGCAGAACAGCGTCGCCTCGTCGCCCCCGGCGTGCAGCAGGAGCGCGGCGTTGGAGCCGGTGAACCCGGTCAGGTAGCGGATGTTGAGCAGATCGGTGACCAGCAGCGCTTCGACACCCGCGTTGGTGAGCAGGTCCCGCAGCGCCGCCCGGCGGCGTCCATGGGTCTCAGGCACGCCCTCCACCCTAGTGCCCGCCCAAACGCCCCAATGTGGCCTTCGGTGCATCCAACGCACCGAAGGCCACATTGGGGCGCATGAGTACCGGGCTAAGCGACTGGTGAGTAGGGCACTTACACTCGCCAGGATGAGTGCTTGGGTGATTCGCGGGCTGGCGATGGCGGTGCTGCACGGGGCGGCGATCACGCTGCTGGCCAAGTACGCGGTGTTCCACCCCACCGACAGCACCCTGGTCGTGTCGCTGGCGCTGGCCCTCATGGTCGGCGCGGCGGCGCTGTGGGCGGCGGTCGACGCCTGGCGCGGCCTGCCCGACCGCGGCAAGGTCTGGTTCATCTCCGGGCTCGTCGCCGGGCCGGTCGCCGGGGTGCTCTACGTCATCGGGCGCGCGGTGTTCGTCGACCAGACCGGCGTCTCCGAGCTGGGCGGCGCGCTGACCGGCGGCGCCGCGTTCTCCGCGCTGCTCGTGCTCATCCCGGCCGGGCTGGGGCTGTTCGTCGGCGCCCGGATCGGCCGCACTCAGCCGCCGAGCGAAGAACCCCGCGGATAGGCGTCCCATTCGGCGGCCGTGATCTCGCGCGTCACCGAGTCGTTGCCGCCGGCGATCCCGCCGTCGGGCAGCCGCCAGAGCGAGCCGTCGAGCACGAAGCCGTAGCCCCGCCCGGCGCTGTGTACCACCACCGCGCCCGCCCGCAGCCGGGCGCTGACAGGCAGGCCCGCCACCGCGGCCGGTCGCCGTTCCACCAGCTCTCCGGCCAGCGCAGCGGCCACGCCACGCCGGTCGACACGGACCAGTTTCCCGTCGCGGACCAGGTCCATCGTGCGTTCCGGCGACGGCATGGTGACGCCGTCGAACGTCATCGCGAGCCGCGCCGGGCTGCCGCAGCCGCCCGCGCCGCGCATGTCCAGGCCGAAGTGCCGCAGGTCGGTCGGCGCGCCGGACGGGCCGTTCACGGTGGCGCGGACGAGGTCGAGGGGCACCCGGTCGCACGGGTCGGACGAGGACAGCGGCGCGTGCCCGTCCGGGCGCCGCAGCAGCCCCGGCCCCTCCTTCCAGTCCCCGCCGACGAGCACCGGCCGGTACGGCTGGACGGTGAAGTCGCGGCTCCAGAAGGTGAGCCGGGTGCCGCCGTCGGTCTCGTGCGCGACCGCGAACGCGTCGAGCGCGCCGACCCACATCAGGTCGGCGCTGAAGCCGTCCACGACCGAACGCTCACGCGGCGCCCCCGTCGACCCCACCGGCGCGAAGCCTCCGGCGCCCAGCGCCTCGACGCCGAAGCCGAAGGCGGGATCGTGGGAGCGCAGCAGGAACTGGCCGGACCCGTCCGGCCCGCCCGCGCGCCCGGTCGTGTCGGTGAACATCAGGTAGAACCAGCCGTCGAGGTACACCGCAGACGGCTGCCCCGCGCCGTAGACGTTGGCGCGGTACACGTCGTGGGCCGGGCCGAGGATCGGCTTCCCGCCGTCCGCGCGGGTCCAGTGCACGCCATCGCCGCTGGTGGCCAGCCCGATCGAGTTCCCGAGCGCGTGATCCCCCGCGGCGCCGGTGTAGTACAGGTAGTAGGTGGAGCCGACGCGCAGCACCGACGGGTCGCAGGTGTGCATCCCGTCGAAACCGCCCGGCGCGCCGGAGAACACCGCGACCGGCGCACCGCCACCCGGGCCGGTGAACGGGCCGTCGAGGGACTGCGCCTGGGCGAAGAGGATGTCGTCGCCCGGCGGCGGGGCGCTGCCGTACTGGCTGCACCACCACATCCGGATCCCGCCGCGGTCGAGCATCACCGTCGGGCCGTAGTTGTAGACCGAGTCCTGCCCGCCCGCGGCGACCACGCCACCGCTCTGACGAGCGTCATCGGTGGCCAGCTTGACGTCGACCGGGCGGGGCGGCGGCGTGGTGCCACCGCCGGCGAGGCCGGGCTGCTCCCCCGCGGCCTGGGACTGTGCGTGACCGTCGGTGCAGCCCGCGACCAGGGAACCCGCTGCCAGAACGGCAAGCAGGGCGTGGGCCGCTCGCCGACCCCCACGACGAAACGGGTGCACGACGTCGGAGTGTAGCGAGCGCTACCTCGGCCGGGTGACTTCGCTCCCGGTCGGCGGTCCCTCGACCGCGACCAGCTCGACCTCGAAACCGGCGCTGTTCTCGAGATAGGCGGCGTAGTGGGCGTCGCCGCCCGCGTACGGGTACCGGTCGGCGAACAGCGGCGTCCAGCCGTGCTCGCCCGCCCGCGCGGCCAGGTCGTCGACCTCGGTGCGAGTCCCGACGTGCAGCGCGAGATGGTTCAGCCCCGGCCGGGTGCGCTCGTGCGCCGCAGCGCTCATCGCGGGCGAAACCTCGACGACGAGGTAGGCCGTGCCCAGCCGCCAGCTGACCCCCGCGGGCCATCGCTGGTACTCGCGCCAGCCCAGCTCGCCGAGCAGCCAGCCCCAGCTGCGTTCCGCCTCGGCGAGGTCCGGCACCCACAGCTCGAGGTGGTGCGGCCGCCCGTGCGCGCCGGGCAGCGCGACCAGCACGCGGTGCACGTCTCCATAGTGGACACCGCTGCCGACGTCGAGGAAACCCAGGCGCCGCACCACTTTCCGGCTCGCCGTGTGGTCCACGTGGACCAGTGCCCACACCGCGGGCAGGCCCACCGCGCCCAGGCCGTAGTCCAGCAGTGCCCGCGCCCCCTCGCTCCCCAGGCCACGCCCGGCGTACTCGGAAGCGACGTAGAAACCGAGCTCCGCGACCCCGCCGGGCAGCTCCCAGGACGGCCGCAAATGCGCGACGCCGATGACCTCGCCCTCGTGCTCGACCGCCCAGTGCCCCAGCCCGGCCGGGCCCTTCCAGCCGAGCCGCCGGTCGATCATGGCGTGCGCCGTGGCCGGATCCGAGAAGTCCACTGCGAAGTAGCGACTCATCGCCGGGTCCGAGAACGCCTTCACAACGGCGTCGCGGTCGTCCTCGGTCAGCTGCCGCAGCCGGAGCCGGGCCGTGGTCAGCGCGGGGACAGTCATGCCGGGTGGTCGGCCAGCCAGCGCAGCGCCAGGGGGTAGCCGTCGACGCCGAGGCCCGCGATCACCGCGGTCGCGATGTCGGAGAGCACGCTGTGGTGCCGGAACTCCTCGCGCTTGTGCACGTTCGAAATGTGCAGCTCGATCAGCGGCGCGGAAAGCTGCGCGGCTGCGTCGCGGACCGCGATCGAGTAGTGCGTCCAGGCCCCGGCGTTGAGCACCACCGGGTTGCCACCGTCGGCGGCCTCGTGCAGCCAGCCGACCAGCTCACCCTCGTGGTCGGTCTGCCGGACCTCGACCTCGATGCCGAGCTCCTCGCCGGTCTTGACGCACAGCGCGGCGAGGTCGTCATGCGTGGTGGAGCCGTAGACCGAGGGCTCCCGCTTGCCGAGCCGCCCGAGGTTGGGGCCGTTGAACACGAACGCCTTCACAGCAGCACGCTCCCGCCCGCGGAGTCGGCCGCGATCGCCGAGTAGGCCGCCGCGAGCAACGACGGGTCGGGCCCTTCCAGCCGTCCCGGCTTGCCCAGGCCGTCGAGAACGACGAAGCGCAGCACGCCGGAGCGGGACTTCTTGTCGCCCTTCATGCTCTCCAGCAGCTGGGGCAGCGCGTCGGCGTCGTACGTGGTCGGCAGGCCCAGCAGCTTCAGCACGGCCGCGTGGCGCT